>FZPS01000088.1_pt158 | contig 27038 bp, 29 predicted proteins | sample 1817821 | NCBI WGS metagenome assembly FZPS01 (sample SAMEA104158645, study PRJEB21678) | metagenome | place: Germany | collected 2015-04-21
GAATTTTTCTCGATTGGCGGCAATCAATGTCATCCTCTATAAAAGTTATTGGTTATACTCTTATGGTAGACCGTTGGTTTGGTGTGGGTCAGTTTTTGTCCGCACCCCCTTATCCAATAAGTAACTGTAAGGATAAAGAGGCAGGAAGCCGCTAAAGAAAACGCTTCACAAGCCCAGCAGCTCAACCGCATTTTTATAAAATATGGCTTCTTCGATTTCCGGTCCGAGGCAAAGGTCTTTTATGCATTGCACCGACCAGCCCTGATCTTTCCATGGTGAGTCGCTTCCAAACAGTATCTTGCTGTATCCATGATCATAAATGATGCGTTTGGCCTGCTCGCTGTCCATGATGCCGACAGCATATGAAGTATCGAAATAGATATCCTTCCCTGCAAGATGTGTTTCGACCTCATCCCAGTATTTATATCCTCCCATATGTGCGGCCACGATCTTTCCGCCTTTAAATCGCTCCAGCAAAGTAGCAAGTCTGTCAGGCGTGCAATGGTAAGGCGGATCGAAGCCTAAGTCCACACCGGCATGGAAAGCTATGACAAGTCCAAGCTCAAAGGCAAGTTCATAAATCGGGAACATGCTTTCATCATCAACATAAAACTCCTGGTATTCAGGGTGGAATTTTATACCTCTGAGCCCAAGTTCCTTAATGCGCTTAAGCTCGCTCTCCCAGTCCTCACTGAGCGGATGGATGCTTCCAAAGGGTATGACGCTCTCATCCCGGATCTGAACTGACCAGTTATTTATATTTTCTGTCTGTGACGGCTTTGTCGCAATATTGAACAGCACGGAACCGGCTATGCCGTTGGCTTCCATCGATCTTTTCAGATCACTTGAGGTTCCATTGAGCATAGCCGGGATACCTGCCTTTTCTGACAAAGACTCAACTGCTTTCATTGCCAGTCCATCCGGAAAACAGTGGGTATGGAAATCTATGATCAAATCAATCGCCCCTCTCGCCCCTCTTTCATTTATTCTATAATAGCATAAGAAGACCCGTTTTCGGTAAAGAGTGAATAAGCCAGTCCACCTTTTTTGCTGGTCTCTTCCTTATCCACGATGCATATTTTTTACAGATCCCGTTTTTGGATTATGCACAATTACAGCTTTCATTCAGAATGTTTGCTTTCCAAAATGCAAAATATAATCGCTCCGGGCATTATTTACGCCCTCCTCGCTGCTTAACATCATTGCGGATGTCTTCAAAGCAGCTCTCATCGATCGTTCCCGTCTCACGATATCTCACCGCAGCACTTGCCATTACCCTGTAGTTCAGTTCCGTACCTTTGCTGTCAGGGATGTAGTCAATTGCCCTGTCAGGATCGATCCCATACCTGCCGGCGGTCTGAACCGCATCAATATTGGCCCCAAGGAAGATAAACTCCCAGCCATACTTTTCTTTTTGCCGTTTGATCATTGCTTTGATTTTTTCGGCAGTATATTCGCGGCTGGAGTTTTCCTCGCCGTCTGTGATAATTACGAACAATACCTTTTCTGCGCGATAATCCTCTGCAGTGTGTTTTTGCGCATTACCTGTTTTGTGGATCGTCCTGCCGATCGCATCAAGAAGTGCTGTCGATCCGCCAACCTGATATTCCCGGTCAGTAATCGGGCTGATCGCCTTAATGTCGATACGGTCATGTAGCAGTTCATAGTTGTTATCGAACAACACGGTTGTTATGTAGCACTCGCCATCTACTGCTTTTTGCTTTTCCAGCATGGAATTGAAGCCACCGATGGTGTCATTCTCAAGTCCGCTCATTGAGCCGCTTTTGTCAAGTATAAATACCAGTTCAGTTAATCCCTTTTTCATTTTTCGCAGCCTCCTAAGATTTATTGTAATCTTAGGATACTACTTTGTTTGAGATTGGCGGTCGCTTCGGAAGCGACATATTAATTTTGAGATGCAAAGCCCCCATATCAGGGTTCAAATTTTTCATGCATTATCCCCTCAGCCAATCCAAAGTAAAATCCGCTGATCAGCCTCCTCCCAACAACGGCTGATCGTACTCGAAGAGCACTTCATTGATCTCGAAAATATCGTACTTGCCGTTGGCAATAAAATATTCCACGATAACATCAAATTTGACAGCGTGGGAGAGGGCATAACCTGCCCGCCTCAAAAAAGCGTCAGTTTCATCGAGTGACAGTTTGAGTGCCACAGCAAGGGCAACAGCTGTACGTTTACTTGGCATATAGCCTTTGTTGCTCCTGATTTTGGAGAATAATTTGCGGTCCAGATTGGCACGTTTGTAAACCTCGACATCTGTCATCCCTTTGGCATCGATAAGCCTCAAAAGCATCTGGGAGAATGGCTCATCAAGATTACCGACTAAATCATCAAGCGGGGCAGGTGCACCAACAGGGGCGAGCATATTTTTAAGAAGAGGCTTATTGTATTTAACAGCATCCTCATCTGCTTCAAATATAGCCAGGCGTTCTGCATCAAGCAGCTTCCGCCGCTTTATCTCATGTTTGTCAACGTAATGCTCATCTATGTAGCTTTCGACTGCACCGAGCAGTTCACGACTTATTATAAATGACGATTTATCAAACACTGCAAGTGTTACATCAATATCGTGGTCGATAAGAAAATCCTGAATTGCCGAAACAGCTACTTTAAGAGCCTCGTCTTTTGGGTATCCGTAAATCCCGCTTGAAATCAGCGGGAACGCAATACTCTCACATTTATTTTCGATGGCAAGCCGGAGCGACTCCATATAGGCGGAGCGCAGGAGTTTTTCACTCTGTTCGGCATTCTGCTTTCTGTAAACAGGGCCAGCAGTGTGAATGACAAACTTAGCAGGCAGGTCGAAGCCCGGCGTAATAACCGCCTCACCCGTCCTGATCGGTGCCAGCTTGTCACAGGCAGCCTGAAGTCTGGCCGCTCCCGCTGCTTTGAAGATAGCTCCGCAAACTCCACCACCCATTTGCAGTTCGGTGTTGGCAGCATTGACTATGGCGTCAACTTTCATCTTTGTTATGTCCTGACGGACGATGGTAAATGGCATTAGGATTCACCTCCGGCAAAATGTCCAGTTAAATATGGATGCTCTCCGGGGCACCTCAGTCGATCAGACCGACCTCCCTGGCAATATCCCTGTCAACTGCACTGCTGTCGATCAGTTTCTGCACCAGGGTCCCGCCGTTTTTAAGCCGCATTTTCAGGCCCAAATAGCTCACCTTCGCCAGGTGATCCCTGTAAAATGTGTGTTTTGTAAGCTCGTTATAATCGGCTTCGCTAAGTAAAGACATCTGCCTGCCAAACTCCAGGGATCGGTTCCATACAAAATCACCGTTACTGTCGCTGTATCCCAGGGCTCTCAGAAGGAATGTAAAATAGCTGTTTGCGTTGATGGCATCAGATGGACTAAAGGTGTTGGGACCTGTACCTTTGGTCAGTCCATAGTGGTATAAATATCCGACATAGTCGTTGCCCCAGGCGGGCACATCAGTGAAGGGATGCTCATAATGCCTCTCAAGGGCTTCTTTTTCGCCGCCCAGCAACCTGACGAACATGACGGAGGCTTCGAGCCGTGTCGGCATCCGTTCCAGCGCAAAACCGTCTCCGGTTCCCCTGAAGACATCGATTTTCGACAGCCTGATTGCATAATCCTCGTATTTCACGACATAGGGCTTAAGCGATTCGAGTGCGTCGATATCCTTTTGATCCGGTTTGAATTTGATGACATAACCGGTATCATCCGTATAGCTCCTCCCAGGGCGCTGACCGACCAGAATAAAGCCGCCGTCCGGAGTAGCCGCGAGAGATTCGCAGAAAAACTTGTCCGGAATACCTTCTTTCCATAGTAACTTTCCGTCCTTGCTGAACCTTAAGACAGCAATATCAGTAAAATTGCTTACTCTTCCGGTCATTACATAATCGCCGCCGGGCATTTGAATAATGTGCTGGGGTCTGAAAATCACATCCTCGCCATAATATCGTTCCCATATGATTTTACCGTTCTCATCAATTATGAAGAGCCAGTTCTTGAAGGAAGGATCTTTATTGGTGACATCACCATCCGTTGAATTGGTTGCTGCGGCAAGTATGACACCGCCGTCGCAGGGGGCAGCACCAGACAAACCATCGATTTCACTGCCGCCATAAGTCCTGTTCCACAGTTCCTTGCCGTTTTTATCGACCTTGACCACCCACACGTCGATACTGCCATGGTGTTTTATGCCGGATCCCTCCAAATCAGAAAGGGATTCACCCAGAAGCATATATCCACCGTCTTTGGTTGCGGTCACTTTTATCAACGATTCGCCTCCACCGGGGCCATATACGTAAGCCCATTGCTTATTGCCGTTGGCATCCAGTTTCAGGGCAAAGTAACGATGGAAAAGCAAATGAAGGATCATACCGCCTGAGACTTCACCTTTCGTTGAGTTGGATTCACCGGCAACAAGACATCCGCCGTCATCGGTTGGGATGATATCGATCGGTACTGTATTCTTGTCGCCACCGAATTCCCTTTCCCACTTTACGTTCCCGTTTTTATCCAGCTTCATAACGCGTGTATTGGTTTTTCGTTTAAGTCCGCCTTCTTCGTCCTTATCAAAAACATCATGCGAAATTGCCAGGAAGATCCCGCCATCCCCGGCTTCTGTAATTGCCGAGACAAAAGCGGATTCTGATATGTAGGAATAATTTTTTACGTCCGGATAGCAAAGTTTGGACCACAGGATTTTACCATCCGGTGTCATTTTGATGACAATGGGGTCGTAGATCATAAATCCTTTTGTTTCTACCTGGCCCGCAATCAGGATATTTCCATCACTCGTAGAAGTGGCAGCATATATGCGCTCCACATCGAGGCTTTGCAGATAACCTGCTTCCCATTCAACTAAATCCGGATTCTCATATGAAGCGGCCAGAACGATGTTCCCCTGGAAGAGAAGGAACAAGGCTAGAAGGAAACAAAACCTTTTTTTCATTTCACAATTCCTCCATATCAATATTTATTGCAGAATAACGACTTGCCTGCTGATCCCCGGGTAAGCTCCAGGGCTTTCTCCGTATATAATTTAGTCACGGATTTATCTTAAATATTAGCAGGATATATACAATATGGCAAGGATTGAGACTGCACCAGGCCAAAATGCACGTCGTAAGGACCGCATGGCACAATATGTGAGCTTAAAGCAAGAGAGGCATATTTGTATCAACATCGCTTTTGAACAGACTGTATGGCGCAGAAGATCAATGCGGCGGATACCAGGGGTTTTATAAGAATTCGTCTGTTTTATGGGTTTTCAGAGATCGGGGAGGTTATTAGTATACAGGCTGATTTGGGAGTAGCTACGCAATCACCTTTATTCAATAAAATTCATGAGCGGCAGAACAAGCGGAGGCATATTGGCCTCAACAGTCATTAGTGTCACAATGGGTCTCAGGTAACTGAATAGCACAGCCGGGGCATTTTGCCTCAACATGGCTTCCAGTCGTACTGTATCTTTATCCAGCACATCATCCCATGCAAAGCAGCCCTGTATTTCGATATCCAGTTTAAATGGAACAACAGACAGTTCTTTTGAAGTGAATACTCCCACTTTTAGTACAACAATTGATTCTTTTTCCTGCTCATCAGCACTTTTTTGAACAAGTATATTATTATCGATCTCAAGAGTTACTTCTTTTTCAAATATATAGTCTTTGTTAACATCAAGTTTAATTTTAGTGATCTGTGGCTTTCCAACTAACTGAAAATTGCTTTCCTTCATAATAAAATACCTTCCTATATTGATAATAATGGTTCGACCTTGCCTCTGTTTTTATCTGTTGAGTGTTCCCTCAAAAAAGAAGTCAGGCGTTTATTGCTATACATATTTCTGTTGCAAATTTCAGTACAAGTTCTTTCTGAATGAATTACCGAAATGCTTACAACATTATTGATCTCTGTTAGCTTATACATAGAACTTCTCTTCTTTTTTACATATTGCTCATATGCGGCTTTATAATACTTGCTGAACGATTTTTCAGATATTCTGTCTTTGGCCCTGTTGAGCATTTCTAAGAACCACTGTGGATCCGAGTCTATTTTTCTCAAAATGTCATCATGTGCACGATCCTGAACCTGGTGGTTTTCGTATCTGGTTATTGTCGCCTTGCCCCAGTCCAAAATCTCAGAAAGCTCTTTCTGACTAATGTTATATTTTTCGCGAATCTTCCTGATTTCAGCAGATGTTAACAAACCTGATGCCCTTCTGTATGCATCTTTTACTGCCAGACCGTTGGCTTTGATTATTTCTTCAGTTTCAATACACTCATCAGTATTTGAGCAATACTCATAAATTGAATTGAAATTTACTTTTAAGCCGTTAAAAGTCTCACTCTCTACTCTTTCTATAATATCCACAGTATGCTCTTGCATACAACTAAGACAAAACTTGTTTTCACGCCTGAGAATTCTCATTATTCTCCCTCCACTATCCTTGTCTGTAAGGGAAATCACTTTCCTTAAATGGTCTTTCGGCAAAATGGAAAGACATTACGAAAATATAGTCCATCCCTCCAACACCGTTTACATTTAACAATTCTACTCTTATCTTAATATATACATCTTCACCTGAATATTTTCTACCAAAAACACGCATTTCAGACCGCTCGGGGAAATTTGTACCTGGACAGTTTCTATATAGTCATAGTGCCTTAGGCGGGAAAGCTCCCTCTTTAGCACCTTAATTTCATCTTCACCAGGGAACAGATAATGTATGGTGTATCGATTTGTAAATCTTTCATTTCTTTTATCATCAACTTCTCTCTTTTTTTGAAAAACTATTCTGACACGACCGCTATTCAATGCATAGTTAAGGCGTACTAAAAAAGTCCTGATGTCTCCCAGACTCTCAATCCTCTTTTTCTCATGTGGTTCTCCTGATAGCATTGTATCACCTCAGTCATACACTGTCAATAAAATCGGCATCAATTGATACCATAAATAAAGTAACATTATGTGTATGGCAAGTTATTTTCTAAGGCCATTATTACATATATTGCATTACATGACAACATTTTCATGCTATTTAATACAATAATGAAATGAAATAGATTTTTCAGTAAATAAGCAGTGAAAAAAGCAGAGAAGTGGAGAGAAGCCTCTCAATGACAAAATAATAAAAGTGATAAGTAACGGCCCGAATCACATCTGATCACAAGGAACTGATGTACTTGTCTGTTAACATCAACATAATCATCAGCATTGGAAAAATGCGCAGTCCTTTAATTATTTGCAGTTGATATGTCCCCGCTGCCCGAGCTGCGAAAATATAACACCGCTGAACATCCTGACTCCTGCCTATTCAGCCTTCTCTTTCATCTTTTCTATAAGCCTCAGTATACCGGATTCCACCCTGGCAAGATCCTCTTCCTTCGGCACCCCTTCAAACTCCACGGATTCGATGAAATCCCAGTTCATCCTGTTTCTTTCGATTATTTTCTTCAATTCATTTTCTGCACCACCGGACCATCCGTATGAGCCGAACCTGAATGCCGCCTTGCCTGTGATCCTTTTCCTGCCAGCCTCACTCAGAGCCGCTGCGACCGGCGGGAACAGCTTGTACTCATAAGTAGGGGCTGCGATGATTATCCCTGCCGCCCTGAAAACACTTGCAACGATTTCGCTGTCGCCTGCTCTTGCCGCTTCCAGCTTGCTGTATCTGATACCTTCCCGCTTAAGCACTTTTTCGGCATGACCGAGCGCCTTTGCAGTCATTCCGTACATAGACCCCCACAATATGGTGATTTCATTTTTCCCGGCACCTTCAGCATACCTGGTGAACCTGGCATAATCATCGATTATCTTCTGTGGGTTTTCCCTGTAAACCGGGCCATGGCCGGGTGCTATCGTTTTTATATCCAGCGTTTTTGCCTTCTCTATAGCCTTTTTCACGCTGGCCGTAAAAGTACCCATTACGTTGGAATAGTACCTTATCCCTTCTGACTCAAAGAAATCCTGCTCTTCGGGCGTCAGTTCATCATCGAAGCAATGTTCTTCCATCCTGCCGAACGCGCCAAACATGTCGCATGAGAAGAGCGTTTTGGTCCCCGTCTCATAGGTGTACATGGTGTCCGGCCAGTGTACGTTCGGCACCGGATGGAAACTCAGCACCTTGCCTTTCCCGAGGTCCAGGGTGTCTCCCTCCTTCACGATCCTTACTTTGTCTTCACCATAGAATGAAGAGACCATCTTTGCTGCCTTGTCAGTGCATATTATCACAAAGTCATCCTTGATTTTTCTGAAGTTTGAAATCCAGCCGGAGTGGTCCGGTTCCATGTGATTGACGATCAGATAGTCGATGCTGCGAGGGTCGACTCCAATTTCCTCCAGGTTTTTGTAGAGAGTTTCCGGTACACCGTCCCATCCTATCACGCCGTCGATTATTGCAGTCTTTTCTCCCCGGACTATATATGAATTGAGAGTCACCCCGTTCATAATATCCCACATTCCCTCAAACAGTATCTCATCAACGTTCATGGTCAGCATATGTATCCCATCGGCGATTTTTATTTTTCTCATACCGTACCCTCCTGTGTAAGTTAAATTCATTACCTAAAATACCTGATCTTTTTGGGTATGCAAAATCCGCATCCTTATCTCCTGAATAAACTATTGGCCGGTCTATATATAGAATAATTTAAAGCCGCTTGAAAGACAACAGCATATATACAGAAAAATCACACGCAGGTTGATTCATTCAGGGACAGTAAATCCGGTATCAAGTGTATTGGCATTGGTATTAGCATTAGTCATAGCTTTAGCTTTAGCCTTGGCCTTAGCCTTGGCTTCTGCTTTAGCTTTAGTTTTGGCTTAGCTTTTGTCTTAGCCTTAGCTTTAGCTTTTACTTTAGCTTTTGCGTGAGCCGATCCGCTTTTTGTGCTAATATAAAATTAATTCTATGAAATTATTTAAGGATGTGTCGGTGTCATGGGTTTTCAGAATAAGACCGTAATCGTTACAGGAGCCGGAAACGGGATCGGCAGAGGGATCGCCCTGCTCTATGCAGAAAAAAGGGCAAGTGTCGTAGTTGCGGACATAGATGCGGCAGCAGGAGCCCGTACTGTCGCCGATATTAAGGAAAAAAGCGGAGATGCGATGTTTGTACAGACAGATGTAAGATCAGAGTCTGATATAGTCCGGCTGATGGAAGCAGCCAACCAGGCATACGGTCATATCGATATCCTGATCAACAATGCAGGAATATCAGTTTTCAGGCCAGTTTTCGAATTGTCAGCGGAAGAATGGGACAACATCATAAATACCAACCTGAGAAGCGCCTTCCTGTGCTCGCGCGAAGCAGCAAAATATATGCAGAAGAACAAAGACGGCGGAGGCATTGTGAATATCGCCTCAACCAGGGCCATCATGTCCGAGCCGAACTCGGAAGCATATGCAGCTTCCAAGGGCGGGATCGTCGCTCTTACGCATGCGCTCGCGGCTTCACTGGGCCAATACGGGATCACCGTCAACGCGATTTCCCCTGGCTGGATCGAAACAGGAGATTACTCAAAATTGGAAGAGACAGACCATGAACAGCACCTGTCGGGACGCGTGGGAAAGCCGGACGATATTGCACGTGCCTGCGTTTTTTTGACGGACAGGGAGAATAATTTCGTTACAGGCATCAACCTGGTCGTGGATGGTGGAATGACGAGAAAGATGATTTATGAGGAGTAAGATTTATACAGCAAAATCCTGTTGCATCATCAGTATGAAAGTTTGCATAGTTGTCAAATCCAGCCCTGTTCTTTCCAGTAAACGGCATCCCTGGGCGTGCCGAATCCTGACTTCTGTATGTTGCCCATCATTCTGAATAGGAACTTCTGGCGCAGTCCGCGGCGGGCCTTCCCATGCTTCTTCCTGGTCTTTTTTGCTATCCTGGCTGCTTTACGCCCGATTTTCGACTTTGTCTCTGGTTTCACATCATCCCATTTTGAAGCCGCCACAGCCTGATTGATCCGGTATGTTTTGGGGATCCCCAACCAGAACAACTGCTTCGCGATCTGCTTCGTGGCTATGGACGCACCGGCCCCGGCCGTTGTCGATACCGCTACAGCCACTTTTCTCTGCATCTCGTCCAGCGGGCGATGGCTCATCCATCGATAGGCCATATGGTCGAAAAAGGTTTTCAGTTGACCGGTCATGCCCATGCAATAATTCGGCGTGTCAACGATGAGTATGTCTGCCTGCTCGATTGCCTGTATGATCGGCTTCGTCAGGCTCCGGTGCGGGCATTTTTCCTCATCATCCAGGATACAGGTAAAACAACCGATGCAATCCGGTATATCATTTACATAAAACTCATTGCACTCATCGCCCTCGGAAGCAAGAGAGTCCAGCAACAACCGGGTCGTGTTCCATGTACTGCCGTGGTGCTTTTGTCCGTGCAGAACAGCGATTTTCATACATTTACCTCCTGACATACAGCCTTGAAAACTGGCTGACGTGCTTTTTCAATGTTTGCAGTATTTCTCCCTCCCGGCTTTCATCATAACTCACAAGCAGCAGAAATATGGGTGAATAGAAATGTAATGCGATTGTGCCGGGGTCGGCATCAATGAACTCCCCCTGCTCTGCAAGTGCCTGAAATAGACCGGTTTGAAACTCCAATACAGTGTCGATGAACATGTTCCTGAAGGCATCTCCTGCAGCAGAATCACGATACTGTTCGGCCGTGATCATCCTGCGGAATGGCGCGGCAAACTCATCTTTTGCAAAGTATAGAAAAATCCCCACTGCGATCTCCTGCAGCCGCTCCTCAGTTATACCAATATAATTCATGGCTGCTTCCCTGGGGTCCCCGTCGGGGATATTGAGAACTTCGATTATTTTCACATAACGGTTCTCCATTTCTGCAAGCAGGCAGTTAAAAATATCTTCCTTGCCTGAAAAGTGATTATATATCGAGGCCGCCCTGATGCCGACTTCGCTCGCCAGGTCGCGCATCGAAACGCCTTCATAGCCCCGTTCGGAAAACAGCCGTAAAGCCGCATGGAGTATCAGTTCTCTGGTTGTCATAAACCCCCTCCCATCGTAGGGCAATAATAAAACTAACAATCGTTAGTCTTATTATAACTAACACTTGTTAGTTTTTCAATACTTCTGGAAAAATTTTTATCACAGCTCTTAAAAATTTCTTTTTACCTATCTTAATGACATCTGAATTTACCAGGATCCGATTTAAATCATGTTCATTAATCTTCTCACCATTGATCCGGACTCCTCCCTGTCTTACCAGGCGGATAAATTCACTCCTGCTTTTTACTGATTCCAGCTTTATCAGCTGAGGAATAACATAATTAACTGTATCCGTATCTATATCTGCAAGCAAAGAAGGTATGTTATCGGGAACAGCCTTTTTACTGAACGCAGCGTCATAGTAAGCCATGGCCTTTTCTACTTCCTTCTGAGAATGATACTCATCCACGCATTGATGAACGCCTTTCAAAATGATTTTTAATTGCTCATTTGGCGCTAGCATTCAAAATCCTCCTCCATTTCATATTAAAAAAACTCCCGCCCTTCTGTTCAAAAGGACAAGAGTTTGTCTCGTGTTACCACCTAATTTTATAGGTAACTCACATTACCTGTCTCACAGAGTACAACAGCCATAGCGATACCCTTGCACCTGATAACGGTGTGCTCTCCGTCGTAGCCCGCTATATATCTTTCGGTCCGCGACTCCAGGAGGTATTCACATTTTCTATCCATGAGCCTCTCATCGACCGGCATCTTTCTGTTTGAAATCAAAAATGCTACTATTTCATTTCACCGTCTTTATTATTATCCCAAAATTTTGCCTATGCATGTCCCCGTGTGCGCATTTTGCACTTAAGCCCTGACGCTAGCGCAGATTCTATCTCAATTTATCTTTTTTTTCGTGTCAGGATTATTCCTGCAATCCCCCCTACAAGGATAATAGGTGCTATTCTGAAGAACAACCATTCAAATGCATGATAAGTTACTCCAACTACTGCAGTTTCAGGATCACTATAGTTCCATCCTAAGTAAGGGCTGCCTGCAGCAATCAATGTGGCAGAACTTATCACTATGGCAGCACACAGTACTATAAAAAGCCAATGAATTGCTTTTCTCCTCGATTCCTTCTTTTGAGCTAATTGCAGGTTAACAACCTCAAGTTTTTCAGAAATAGCCTTTAAGTCATGAGCCTTCTGTTCCACAATATTTTCTCCAAGCAAAGTACTAACTGGCGTTTCGAGCGCCTCTGACATAGCAATTAGCAAATCCGAATCCGGAACCGATAATCCCTGCTCCCATTTAGAAATTGTTTGCCTTACCACATTCAATTTGACGGCAAGTTCTTCCTGAGAAAGTCCCTTTGATTTTCTGATTGCTTTTATGTTTTCACTTAACACTAGAAAAACTCCCTTCTATAATGCGTCGACAAAAGTGAGCAAAAGTCGATAAAGGACTAAAACGCATTACTACCTTTCTTAAAGTTGTTACTGCAATTCTACCTGTTGCTACCCGTTGCCACAAGCAACGTATATTAACATTCCTTACTTTACTCTAAAGATAAAAAGACTCGGAATGATTGGACAGCACAGTTACCGGCACCTGATCGCTTTGGCGATCCGTTTAAATGGTATGGAACATCTTTTTCAATTCGCTTTTGATATTGCCGCGCATAGTTTTCATGCAGGCTGCAAGAACGGCGAAGGATAGTATGCCGGTTACAGGGATCTGCCAACTGACGGTTTCCTTCGAAATTATCATCAGCACTGCCGATGTGATCAGTGAAAGCACTGACAGCAGTATCACAGGCAACAGGTTGCGCCTTTGCCGCTCAAAATCCGTATACAGCAGAAGACAGACTGCGATCAGCGATCCGAAACAAATTATTGAAACAACGTTTGACACCCATCCGGATGTAATAAAAACGTCGATCAGTACCAGCATGACACAGCTTTGCACAATCGCCTTGGTAAACTGGCTGATACGATTATATTCGATCATATCCGGAGAAACGAACATCGTCCAGATCATAAAGAGCGCCCAGATCACGATGACACTCCATGCCTTCCCGCCTGACCAGGCGTTTAACGCCGCGCACAGCAGCGCAGAAAGCAGAAATATGTCCTTTGTTATACCGATGATTATACTGCGGTGGCTTTTTCTCTTTTGCGGTTTCGGATATGTTTTATTAATCTGCAATGAGCTCACTCCCTTCAACGACCGGGATCAGGCCGTCCCGGCAAAGAAGTTCATACAGTGCTTCTTCAAATGATGGATCTGCCGTATTCTTGGATACTGACAGCGTTGCAGTATTCCCGAAAGTCACCATCGCACAACTCGTACGGTTAGTGATCGCTGCTCCCAGGACAAAGTCCATACTGTCTATTCGTCCGGCAATTTCCGGCGGCAATGATACCACGCCGAGGTTAGAAAGCGTGTTGCTGAAACCCCTGTCCCCTATAAAGCCATATACCAGCCTTACAACAGGCGCTTTGAGGAAGAGAGGAATGAATCTTATTGCATTTACTATTCTGTTAGTTGCCTTAACCATCTCATTCATAGCCTGACATGAGGCTTTCTCCGTGAGCTGGCGCATGATCTCCGGTATCAGCGCGTCCGGTTCGGAGATCTCTGCCAGCGGAATCCTGATGCCGCAGTACATGGAAAAGTTTCTCAGGGTCTCCGAAGGATAGAACTTTCTCATGTTTACGGGGACCTGGATATTGAAGTCGCCTTCTAATTCATCAGTTGCCTTTTTCCCTGCGGCAAACACAAGAGACAGTATGTACGCTGTGACGGTCGCGCCCTTCCTGACAGCGACAGCCTTCAGGGCGGCGGCATCCATCTTGAAGTGTATGACCCGGCACGGTTTTATGCGGGACAGCTTGCCGCCATATTGCACGGCGGCTTTATCGACAAAACCTGAGGCCGGGCCTTCAGAGCGGATATTCAGAAACTCATTTGCGATCTCGCCCGGCGATACCAGGCCGTTGACGGGTAAAACGCCCATGCCGCAGGCAGACTCAATGCCAAGCAGCCGGAAGTATTCCGCGATAAGCGTCTTAAGGAAGCACATCCCGCCCGTTCCATCAGTCAGGATGTGGAAGTATTCTACGCTGATGCGGTTCCGGTAATATAGGACGCGAAAAGTCTGTGAACCGCTTCGCCCTACCCTGATAGGCTGGCAGGGTACGCCTGTTTCCGGCTCCACGATGTACCTGCGCTTTGTGGTATCAAGATAATGCCAGAAGAAACCCTTTTTTACCGTTGTCGCAAAGCTGGGAAACCGCTTGATCGTAAAAGTCAGGGCCATCTGCAGGATTTCCGGCACAACATCTTCCTTCAGATATGCCGAGATCCTGAATACCGACATATAGTCATGCTTCATGGCAAAAGGGTATATTTTTGCGGCATTGTCCAGGGGATACCAGGTGTTTGACGGACGGCTGTAAAAACCGCCGAGATTCTTTGCATCAAGCCGCTCCAGCGCTTCATCGACAGAAAGTCCGGATGCAGCATAGAATTTCAGCGCTTTTGCAAAGTCTTCTATCAGGGCATTTTTTTCTTTTGCCGGCAGCGTGATACGGCGCAGCAGGTCATCAAAAAACGGTGCAGCTTTCTGATTATCGGCTTTATCCGCAAAAGACAGGCCGATGTATGGCAAATGTGGATCTTTCACGTCTTTTCTTTTGCCCTTCTGCCCTTTCTTACTGCCAGCTAAAATATTAAAATTTTGTTTAGCTTCTTTTTTCTTTTTCGTTTGACGCATACTTATAAGGTAACCCCAATTATCAATATTCCTTTATGTCAATCATCTGTAAAATGTTTTCTATTGTGGACCTATCCTTATTCTCCTTCCAAAACGCTATTTATAAACCTGTGCTTATAGGATGCGCCGGATTTTAAATCATGTTGTCATATTCTAAATGTCAATGACAGCAATGATCGTAATCATTAAGCACATCCCGGCCTGCACAGATCCAGAGTTTGTATTTATTCCTCCGTAGCTTCCGGCCACAGTTCACCTGTCAGCCCCTCAAGGATCGACCCGCAGGCCCAGGGCATCAGCGCAAACCAAGTGCTGGCAGGTGTCCCGTCCGGATAACGCTCCGTCAGCAGACCCTCGCTGTGGCAAAACCGTTCGGACATCCATCCCTTCCTGCCGTAGCCATACTCCCGGTCAGTGATCATATGGCACTGGCAGCTCCATAGAAGTGTATCTTCCAATCGGCTCCTGATATATTCATCGTCATGCCTGGACAGGAAGTAAACCATCTCATCCATCACCGAAGAGGACATGGGGTGGATATGCGGGTTAACTACCGAGGTAATGCTTCCTCCGCAGCTGGACCAGCCTGTAGTGCTCAACGGCGGTACCTTGATCGGAGAGTTGTAACAGAATTTAAAGGTATATTCGTAATACAGCGCATCCCGCAAATACGTGAGCAAAGACTCTTCACCGGTGATCTCGTGGAGATGGCGGACCGCGCGGATATAGGCAAGGATGCCTTCCGAGTCGATATTCTTATCGATATCCAGTGGACCGCCGTAGCACTCCTGGTGTCGGATATAGGTATCATGGTAATAGTCTGCACTTTGCAGCAGCGAAGGCAGATACGTCCTGTCACCTGTGAGGAAGGTGTAATATGCTGCCGCTGCCATGCACCACGCACCGGAAAAAGAATCATATTCCAGCCCTGCGCCCGTTTTTTCAGATAAAATGTATGGATACTCTCCATCCGCATTGCGGCTTTTTTCTGTCTGTGTGATGACCTTTTTTGCAAAATCCAGCCAGTCATCATGAATGATATTTCGCTCACGTTTTTCCAATGCGTATGCCTTCAAAACCAGATACGCACTCTGCCCCACCAGGTAAGCTGCATGCCCCGGCGTCCGCTGCCGGTCGTACCACCATCCACGGTTGCTCCATTTACCGTCATGCTCTGCCAGGTAGGGCAGATCGTTCTGCTCATTTATAGAGTTGCGAACGATATGGTCGATGCAGTCCAGGGCCTGCTGTCGAATAGCTTCATCCTTCAAACGCAGCGCTGAGGCAAGCATCGGAACTGCCGCAGCCAGGCCGTTCGTCCACGCAATGGAGGGCAGGAGCCTGTATTCGAAATGGCCTCCCTTGTCGAACACGAAGCATGAATAGGCATGTATTTCAGGGAGCCACGCATCCCGGGCAATGGCATTTGCCATATCACGAACAGTCTCCTGCACACTGCACAGGCGGCGGGGCGACTCATGATACTTCCGGTAAACCCATTTAAGTGCGTCATGAAGCACCCGCTCATCGTCTCCCGGAATATCGAAGCAGTACATCCGGACTTCAACCGCTTCTCCCTGCCCTATGCTGAAGCAGTTTTTATCCAGCGGTGCTCGCGGATAGTACTGATGTGAATCAAGAAAGAACCACGGCGCATTCTCGTAACCCAGCGTATACCAGACCTCACCCGGCTTTATGGAGCATCCGAAACCCGTGTACTGGTCAAATTCTCCTTGTATGCCGGGCTCCCACGGTTCCCGCCGGTCGCCGCAGCTCACGTAATAAGGCGTCGCCGCAAAACCGGTCAGGCGTCCGTTTCCATAAGCAAAGGCACAGGGATGGGAAAGCCGGTCGCTTCGAACCATCCACCATGCGGAGGCGGGAAATTCGCCATCTTCCCGGAGGCGCGGGCATTTGCTGTCAACTGTCAGCGGCGCCTCTCCACGGTTGGTACCGTACATGAAGCCGGGCAGGAAAAACCTCGGCGCAGACGCATCCACAGGCAGTGAGATGCGGATAACACCTTTCCACGGTGCGCTTCCGGTGTTTTTTATCCGAATGCATAACTCATACGGTTTATCCGATGGACCGCCGCTTTCCTCACAGATCACAGATGCAGCCAAATGCTGTGTTTCCAGCGGCAAATATGCCATTTCTTCCCCAAGAGAGCGGGCAGTAATAACAGGATCGATCATTTTTTTTCTCCTTGTAGAAATGTCTATGAAGCAATAATAGCAATAATTTCGCATATAGTAAACCGGCTGGATCGTGTCCGGCCTCGGTAAGCCATTGAATTAGCAGGCCGGACCGATTTAAAGACCGCTGGGAACGACAGGTTTCTGGTGATTGTAAGCAAAAATGAGCGTTTGGATATGTATTTGCCAGTGCAATCCCGGGGATCGTGGAATAAATACGAAGGCTTTCGAACTTACTGCGGCACTTGTACTTAACAACTTCGCTTCATAATATAAAAACCTGTAATATCTGCCAGAGCCCAACCAACAGGTATTGCCCACCATATGCCTGTAAGGCCTGTCGAGGGTACTGAAGAAAGTGTATAGGCCAGGATCACCCTTGTTCCAAGACTTACGACAGTAAGGATTATAGACACCCCTGGTCTTCCTGAACCTCTGAACAATCCATAGAACATAAATAAATATCCTATCAGGCAATAAAAACCTGCTACGATAAATAGATATTGTGTGCCTGTTTGAATAATCTCTGTTTCATTGGCGTCAATAAAAATACTCACTAAAGGTTTAGCTAACAATATGATCAATGCCGAAACTACCACACCATAAATCGTAATAATCTTTACAGCAGAACGAATCCCATTTCGTATACGTTCCCGTTCCTTTGCGCCGTGATTCTGAGCTATGAATGTAGAAAATGCATTACCAAATTCCTGCTCGGGTAAATATGCAAAGCTTTCGATTTTCACTGCTGCCCATGCAAAACCCTAATATTATGGAATTCAACAGAACCATGAGCGAAAATGAACTGCCAACTGCTGCAAGGGCATCAGGACCAATAAATCTGCCTACGATGATCGTATCTGCAATGTTATATAATTGTTGAAACAAATTACCGGCTATCATGGGAAGTGCTAATTTTAATATTGCTTTAGTTTCATTTCCCACTGTTAAGTCGCGAGTTATGCCCATATTTTACCTGCTTTTCGAATTAATAATAAACGCAGCTATAGGCCCAGCCTATGTGCGACGATACATGATAACATCGCATATAAGTATTGTCAATCCTGGCAGCATTCTTATCATTACCATCTTTTTTCACTCATGTTTTATGGCATAAAAAAAGCCCCGAAGGGCTTATGTGTTTTAATGGCACCTTTTCACGTAATACATATTCCCTGTCGGCTTCTGAAAGCTTAAATGATCTCAAACTCACCGTACCATTGGTCATACCTGACGCGGTATTTCCCCGGTGAATAATCATAATCGAACATGTCTGCCTTCAAACGAGCCACCGAGCGCGCTTCTCCGGGTCCTATCCTTAACCTGACCTGGTCAACCACGTTTGCGCCTTCCACCCACGGAGCCTTGACCCATTCGCTGCCATCGAAGCATTCCAGACGGTCGACGCCTAAACCGCCTTCATAGATTTCATCCGACATATTCCTTATCGACACCACTATGCCGGAACTTATGAAATCATCAAACGTTATGGGGTTTGGGTCGAATTCTACGGAAATCATATCCGGATTGCTGGGAACTACTTCAAACTCTCCGTACCACTCATCGATTTTTAACCTGTACCTGCCCGGAGTAAACTTAACACTGAACCGTTTTTCCAATTCATAAGTTTCCCCTTTTTTAAGTGAGGTGAGAGGGTACAGGGAACTGCCGGCTCCTGAAATATCGACCCAGCCGTTTCCGTCGAACTGTTCAATGCCAGCCACGAATCTGCCTCTGTATTCTTCTTCAGAGATGTTCGTTATTGATATATCAAGTCTGCTTAATTGTATCTTATGCATGGGGATGACGTTTGGCCTGACCTCAACAAGCAATTCATACTGCCCTTCATTGACCGACGGCGTATAAAACGATGGGTCATGCTCTGGCGGTGTGGGATCCGACGGCGCTGCGGCGGTTTGTTCAGATCCATTTAACGTATCGCCGATCTCGGACACAGATGTTGCGCTGCTATGGTTTCCCTCAAACGAAATATCATTTATCATGCCTATAAGGCTCCTGATGGCACCCGCATTTTCCGCAAAGGATCGCAGGTCCCTGCCAAGCAGTTCTTCAGCCGCTTCCCTGGTACAGGTAAAAGTATATGTTGTTCCGTCATGCTTGCCTTCGGTTTTATCAGTAATCCTGCAGTTTATGACATCGACATTGTCAACCAGGCTGAAGAGCACGATGGCATTCCGCTGAAAAGCGTCGCCGCTTATGTCTCCATTCGAATTAATACCAGCAGGATCAGTCATTATATAGTTTATGGTTATGCCATAAGGCATTTCAGCAGTCTGAAGCTCGACCGTATCACGCGTTATGCCCCTGGGCAAAGGCATTGCGTCGATAAGTCCGACAACCTTGGAGTTGTTTCCTACATAAGGAGTTTTATTATTCATCAGTGCCTTTATCGAATAACCCAAGTATGGGTCCATATAATTATCATCCTTCTTATCTGTTGTAAAAGCGATCACGGCCGCGCAGACAGCTATGACCGCAACCACTGTGACCCAGAATGCAGGCTTCCTGAAATCAAGTATGTTCTTTATCCTGGTCTTTACGTAGTTTTCTCCGAAGGCCAGGGGATTCGCCGCCAGAAGCCCTTTCCTCTTCACCGCCAGCGACAGGAGCGAACCGGAATAGCCACCTTTTGCGCCGTCGCCCAATTTGCGCAGCACGCTCTCATCGCACGACATCTCCATGTCCCGGCTCATGAGCGAGAAACACAGCCACATGAGCGGATTGAACCAGTGAAGGATGAGCGCAAGATAAGCAAGCGGTTTTACCAGGTGATCCTTCCTGCGGATATGCGTACGCTCGTGCTCAAGTATGTAAGATAGGTCGGTGTCCCGGATATTTAAAGGCACATAGATCTTCGGGCGGATAAAGCCGCATACGACGGCCGTTTCGACGGCATCCGTCTCAAAGACGTTGCCATCCACGCGGGTCGCGGTCTGAAGCTTTCCTTTGGTTTTTACGTAAGAAACGATACTGTATGTCAGCAGCGTGATTACGCCAAGGATCCAAACAAGGCTCAGGACAGCCAACCAGATCTGCACAGGGTCTGCACTTGCCGTCGGATCGGCCGCAGGCAGCAAAACATTCGCCGCGCTGTCAAAGACGTTATTGGCGGATTGGCTGGCAGGCGCCTGGATCATACCTGTATTTCGGGGCACAAATTCATATGCTCCGCTTCCCTGCTTCGCATCCAGGCTTACCAGGTTGAAAATACTGAAAGCCGAGCCGAAAGAAAACGGGCATACAAGGCGGAAAAGCACGGGAGCCCAAAGAATATAGGAAAAGATCTTCGGCGCTTTTCTGAGCAGCAGGCGGACAAGAATAACGCCGACAGCCACACACGATGCGGTAATGCTCATGTTGACTACGGCTGTGAACAGATCCCCAGGCAGGTTCATTTTACCGCCTCCTCTATGATCCGCTTCAGTTCCTCGGCCTCCTGTTCGGAAAGCTTGCGGCCGCTCAGAAAGGCGGTCAGGAACTTCGGCAGCGACCCATCGAATGTTTTTTCCAGTACGGCCCTGCTTTCATATCTCTGTACATCTTCGCGCTTGACCAGTGAAGTGACGGTAGCATCCCTGTTTTGCAGGATACCGCGCACGCAAAGCTTTTTTAGTACAGTGTATGTGGTAGACTTTTTCCAGCCGAGTTTATCAGCGCATATCTTTACAAGCTCGGTGGAGTTGATCGGTTCGTTGTCCCAGATGATGCTGACAAATTTATATTCTGCATCAAACAGCTTATATTTCTCCATGTGGCTGCCTCCCTGGTCGATTTTAATAGACCTGAATAAAGTCTATCACAGTCGACCTCCTGTGTCAACAGCAACCTCTATAATCTTCTGGTTGACCAGGTTATCTCCGGTTTCTTTCATGCTTCAATTTTTTGCTGCATTTATAGTTTCCCAAATTGCCATTGGATGCTATTCTATATTCTCCAACATATCTATAGAGCATTTCAGGCATAGCTGCTCCATATTTGTCCAGGTCGACATGGTCTGCGTATACCAACTTCGGTCATTCTGAATACCATTACCTGCAATATATAAGATTGCCTATGTTTTATTAAAAGTTATCACTAAGTTGATCCATCAACAAGTTTGAATTACTTCTTACCAACTCCTGCCAACGTTTGTTTTCTTTCATATAGCCATATGTTTCCTCATCACTGAAATTAGCCAGTAAGTTCTTATGCAGTTCTTTAATGAATTTTTCATCTGGTTCTTTAAATTCCATATGCTCATATAGGGGCGCCTTTGTAAAAGCAGATATTTTATCAACACTGGCAAGCATTCTCTCCATCGTTTCTATAGTTGCTTCCACATCTTTATCCGCTGTTGCCAACTCAAGTCTGCACGATGCCTCATGGTATTCGCCCATTTCAAAAATCTTTGCTAATTCTCTTTGCTTCTCAACAAGCATGCAGGCTTTTTCCCTGTCATTATCCTGCATTGCTAATACATACATACTTTGAAATACCATATTCATCATTTGATAACCCGAAATCTGATTTTTCTTTGTCACTTTATTGTTTGCATTCCATCCTCACAAATACGTTACCATATCTTTCAGATTTTTCTTCCTGCTGTGCAAAGCGCTCGGGACTGCTTCCCGGGCGGGATAACCCATAACCAGGATGCAGACCGGTACTTCATTTTCCTGAAGGTTAAACTCAGTTATAACTGCTTCAGGATCAAAATGCATGATCCATGTCGAACCTATTCCCAATTCCCAGGCTTCCAGCATCATGTGGGTGGCAACTATAGATGCGTCGATGTCACCACTCGCCTTGCCGTCGAATTCTCTTGTCCAGCATGATCCAGAGTCATAACAAACAAGGAATGCCAGTGTCTCCCCAAAATTAGAAGACTTGCACTTCTGAAGGGTTTCCAATGCTTCTGCACTCTGCAGCACATATATTTTCTGTGGTTGGTTGTTGCATGCAGTCGGCGCCACCTGACCGGCACGCAGGATCAAGTCTGTCTTCTCCTGTTCTACCTTCCTGTCGGAAAAACGACGTACAGAAAACCTGTTGCTTGCAAGCGTAAGAAAATCAGTACCCATCATAATCCTCCTTTACTGTTTACCTTTCAATTGACCATTGGTCTTTTGATAAAGGCACAACTGTCATCAATAACCCACTGCCAGGCCCAGGAACAGCAGTCCTGAAGTCATGACAAGGTTCATGAACTGAAACTTCCAGCTCCATCGGAACCATTCGCCATAGCTGACATCAGCCAGACCCAGGCTGATAAGGAGCGCCGGGTTGGTTGGATAAAACACATTGGAGAAACCATCGCCGAAGGCAAAGGCTACAATACAAAGCTGCGCGCTAATGCAAACTGCTGCGCCAGCGGAACGATCAGCGGGATCAGCATAAATGCCTTGGCACTGCCGGAACTGATGAAGAATTCCATCATCAGGACAATAAAGTAAATGAACAGGATCACAACCCAACGGGGCATGGCGTCAGCCAGGCCTACTGCGCCGTATAGTACAGTATCCAGAACATTGGCTGTCTCCAGAATATACTTGATGGAGGAAGCCATAAGGATCAGCAGAACAGCCGGAAGCACACTGACAACGCCGCTGCCGAAGGACTTCGCCAGCTCCCTTCCGCTCATACCGGACACCAGCGTTGCCACAATGCCGCCCACCAGGAACATCACTGCCACAATAATCATGGTGTAATCCTGCAGGAAAGTCAGGAAACCTGAGCACAGTACCACTGTGATACCAGTGCCCAAAATGCCGGCAAACCACGCAATACCGCGATCCATCCTGCGATCGCGGACCAGTTCCCGGACAGATGTCGTTTGGACAGGTTTTTCAACTTTCTTCGCATGATGGCGGACAAACAGCCATACCAGCAGGTAGATGCAAATAAAGCTTAACAGCCGAAGCCAGATGCCAGAGAACATGGGAAGTCCTGCAAGCTCCTGGGCAACGCCCACTGTGAAAGGATTACATAATCCGGAGGCAAAACCGCAGCCAACAGCCAGCAAGCTCATGCCCATTCCGGTAAGAGGGTCCCAGCCCAGCGAGACAGAAAGCGCCACTACGATGGGAACCAGCGGAACGCATTCTTCAAAGGAACCGATCATGGCGCCCATGGCCATGAAGAAGAAAATAAGGATCGCCTGCAGGCGATAGCGGTTGGCGCCATATTTGGCGGTGATTTTTTCAAGCATATACTTCATGAGGTTATGCTCGCTCAGCGCGTTGAATACACCGCCGATGACCAGCAAAAATACGATAACGGCGATCAGCGTCCCGCTGCCCTGCGCGCCCAGGACCAGAAATGGCGAAAGGATCCATTTCCAGAATGGGATCCCGCCTTCAATGGCGCGGAAGCTGCCCTCAATAAGTTCTCCTGTTGCAGCGTCCCGTTCAAAATTTCCGCCGGGGATCACCAGCGTCAGTACATAGGTCAGAACCATCAGTGCAAAAATTACGACCAGGGCTGTGATATAGGACTTAACGCTGAAATTCAGGCTGCCCTCTTTCGGCTGTTTCTTCATGGATCAAATCTCCTTTATTATGTACTTATAAAAATCCACTGCCCGATGGATCCCGGAAATCGTGATATTTTCGTCGATGCCATGGATGGAGGCCAGCTGCTCTTTCGATATGGCAAAGGGTGAAAACCGGAAACAGCTGCGGCTGACACGGCTGAAATAGCGGCAATCACTGGCACCTGTCAACGGTATTACCTTTGTCCCACAAGAATTCCTGTACCTCTCTCCCATTCTTTAAGACTGGAAAGTTAAATGAAATGGATTTTAGCGGCACATCTGCTTCTTCATGGGTATATATTTGAATTTCCTTTATCAAGGAAGAAACAAGGGCTTTTCGCTCTTTATCGCTGATTCTATCATACATCTTATCAAAGTTAATCATTAGTTTGTAAACATTGTCCAATGTTATTGCATTCAATTCTACTGAGCGGCGCTTTAGTTTTGCATCTTCGATCTTCTCTTCAAGTTCAACAATTATATCATACAGGCCATCTAATCGTATAGTCATATCATGTAGCTTCCTCTCTCTATAACGAGTATCTTCGGGCAGGGTATCTATTTCATTTTCAAGCCGTGCTTTATTCAAATCAACCTCACGGAGCTTATCTGCATAATTCTTAATCTCTCGGTCGATAGTGACCGTATCAATTTGAGTGCCAATTCGTGATTTTACTTCCTTGGCAAATGCTTCGTTGCTGACCAGCTCTCTGATTGCCTCAATAACCAGCGGCTCGATTACTGTTTTTTTCAGCATTGCTTTATAAGTACAGCTCTTACCTCTGACATTTCGATTGCGACTACATACATAATAGTACACTTCCTTATATGTACCATCTTTATTCGTCCATGCGTGTTTATTGGTGTACATAGGGCCGCCGCAGGCAGGACATTTCAAAAGGCCGGTCAACAAATGCGCCCGATCCTTGCCAACCTTTGATGGCTGTTTTACGCCGGTTTCAATCCTTTTTTCACGAACTTTATTCCACAGTTCTTCACTGATAATAGCTTCGTGCAGCCCATCGGCTAAGATGTACTCGTCCTGCCATGCTTGGCGGTATTGATTTTTTGTCCCTTTTATTTTTTCTTTCGCTCGTCTGCCAAAAGCGATTTTACCAAAGTAAACAGGATTATCTAAAATCAACCGTACAAAATGACCGCTCCATTCGCTGAGTTTCCCGTTCTGTCGCTGGATTTTCTTAATTCCTTGTAAATTAAGATATTGTGCGACGCCACCATATCCCATGGTTGTGTTGGCAAATTTATTATATATTATACGAATAGCCTCGGCTTCCTCCTCTTGAATAAAAAGCTGTTTATCCTTTAAATAGTAGCCATAAGGAGCAAAACCGCCGTTCCATCCTCCTTGTCTTGCTTTTTCCTTGCGCCCATTCATGGTTTGCTCAAGAATATTTTCCCTTTCAATCTCTGCAACGGCAGACAGTACGGATATAAGTAGCTTTCCGCTTGCCTGTGATGAATCAATCCCTTCTTCAATGCAAATTAAGTTTATCCCATAAGACTGGATAAATTCTAAGGAGTTCAAAATGTCGGCTGCATTCCTTCCGAACCGTGATAATTTATAGACCAAGATATAATCGATCTGCAAACCATTTTCTATGTCAGACAGCATCTTTTTGAAGGCAGGCCTACCCTCATTAGATTTTCCAGACTTCCCCGCATCCTCGTAAGTATTTATTATGATCATTTCTTCTCTGTCCGCAAAACGCCTTAAGTTAGTTATCTGGCCATCCAAACTAAACCCGTCAACCTGCATCTCAGTACTGACGCGAGGATACAAAACGCATTTCATTCCACTTCTATTCATTCGCAAACCCTCCAGTAAGCTGAGTTATTAAAATGAAAAACATCTATGTAATGTGCTGTGAGATTACACAGCACAGTCAATTTCCTCCAAAATCTCAGCTCCGTACTTTTCCACTACACTCGCCATCGCATTGACAAATGAGACGTATTCTTTCGACTGAGGGAAACAAGCCATTTTTTGAGGAATTGATTCGTTTTTGATTTCATCATCCGATTTTCGTATGATGCTTTCCATCTGTAGACACCTCCGTGAATACATATTTTCATTATAAATAAGTCCTGCTCCTATGTTAAATGTGCGAATTCGCTTAGGAACAAAGGCTCATATTCAATTTCTCCCTTTCAACCCCACGCTGACCGCCAGCGCCCGGTCTACCTGGCTAATGGCCTCGCTGTCCAGCGTTCCGATATACTCATTCAGGCGCATTTTATCAATCGTTCGTATTTGTTCAAGCAAAACGAGCGAATCATGTCCAAGCCCCTGCTGCGCCTTAATTGGGACGTGCGTGGGTAACTTTGCCTTCGTTGAAATCCGGCTGGTGATGATCGCGGCAATCACCGTATTGCTATGCTTGTTGCCGGTGTCATTCTGTATGATAAGTACGGGGCGGCAACCGCTTTGCTCGGAACCGACGCCAAGCGTCAGGTCGGCATAAAACATATCGCCGCGTCTGATTTTCCTGTTCATAAAGGCCCTCCTTCCTATGTATACCAAAACGCAAACCCGGCTGTTGATGAAGATTGGCATAGCTGCACTGTAAAATCACGGACTTGCGTCTTGGTAATGTGTGTAATGCCTTGCCTTTATTTGTCCTCGACACCCCAAGACACAGGGAAGTCATCAAGCGGCGGTCAGCTAAACCGCACCACGGGAATTGCACCCCTCCGAGGATCGCTCCAAGCTGCCCTCATTGCGTGATCCCCCGGCCAAGGGGGGCTGTGACTGGACAGGAGTATCTCCCCATTGCCTATCATTGCCGTACCGGGTGCAACCCGGTATTTATAGCCGGAGGTTTCTCGCTTATCGCACAGAACAGCGGACTAACAAGCAAAATCAAAGTTGTTGACCTTGTTTCCGTCTTTCTGCGCGAAGTCATGGCGCATCCGCTAATGTGGCTCATGCTCATCGCAATAGCAATGGGAAAGTACCTGATGAATGGGTATGAAATTGTCAATGTGCGACCCATTCACCGAAAACGGAGAACAGGTGAGAGAAATATCCTCTCACCTGTTTCCACAGTCAGGAGCTATTTGTTACCCTTGATTTTTTAAGTTTTTAGCATTTCTCGAATTTTATCTTCTGCGCGGTCTACCGAACGGAATACCGACACTTTTGAACAGCCCTCCATTTCCGCGATCTGCTCATAAGTAAGTCCAAATTCATGGTAGAGGACGAACCGCCGCCGCTGGATTTCAGGCAATTCTTGAATCGCCTGCCGCAGCTTTTCATTCCGCAGACTGTCAAAAGCTGCGTCCTCAACGCTCTTTGGCTTTTGCAACGCGCGGTCATAGAGTGATTCGTCAGTCAGGTCAGATTGTTCAGTATGCCGCACATCCCATCGGCGCAGGTTGCGCTCAGTTTTCACAAAGCGCAAAAACTCCAGATATACAGGACGGGATACCTCAGTTTCCCGCAGGGTGGCTTGACCGTCTATAAAAGAAATGAAATATCGTGTCATACTCTCGGAAACCTCAGTCCTCAGGGTATAGGGATTCGCATTGTC
>FZPS01000151.1_pt180 | contig 27036 bp, 25 predicted proteins | sample 1817821 | NCBI WGS metagenome assembly FZPS01 (sample SAMEA104158645, study PRJEB21678) | metagenome | place: Germany | collected 2015-04-21
CCTTACCTACCAACCTCGGTACCCTTACCTACCAACCTCGGTACCCTTACCTACCAACCTCGGTACCCTTACCTACCAACCTCGGTACCCTTACCTACCAACCTCGGTACCCTTACCTACCAACCTCGGTACCCTTACCTACCAACCTCGGTACCCTTACCTACCAACCTCGGTACCCTTACCTACCAACCTCGGTACCCTTACCTACCAACCTCGGTACCCTTACCTACCAACCTCCCACCCACACAACAAGGGCAATTACACTGAGTGGCGTGCCGTCAGATGAGACTTGAAGGGTCCCACAGCGATCCGGATACCCGCCCCGCAGGGATAAAGATATATTGAATATTATACTATTTGAGTTATCAATGGCCTCCCTCCGGTATCTCACTACCACCTGTGCGATCTGTGGCGAATCCTGCCGATTCAGCATCCCGAGAGCGGTCGCGTCCGTTGGCTCGCGGGATCTCGATACCCGCCCCGCCGAACCCCTGCGGTCCACCATCTACGCATGGATCAAACGATGCCCCTCCTGCGGCTACTGTGCCCCAGATCCAGGGAAAGCCCGGGAAGGGACAGCTGACGTGGTGAAGCTGCCCCGATACCGGGAACAGCTCGACTCCCAGAAATTTCCCGGGGTGGCAAACGCCTTCCTCTGCTGGTCGATCATCCAGGAAGACCTCGGTGTGCCGGCCCATGCGGCATGGGCTGCCCTCCACGCCGCCTGGGCCTGCGACGACGCAGAAGACGATGTGGCGGCCCGGGTATGCCGGAGGCGTGCTGCCGATCTCCTGCGGCGGGCGTGGGAGCAGGGTGACCGCCTGGCATCCCGGGCAGGGGCGGATGAGGCGCTCCTTGTGGACCTGCTCCGCAGGGCAGGAAGGCTCCGGGAGGCCCTTGCTGTGGCAAAAAAAGCGTTTGAACAGAACCCGGAACCCCTCATCACCGCCATCATGCGGTTCCAGATCAGACTGATCACAGCATCAGACCGGAGCGCCCACACCGTCGCCGAGGCCCGGCGATCCGGGCAGGCTGCACCGCTGTGACGTATGGAGCAAAGCCCACATTTTGTATACTGCTCCGCTGATACTCTATTCATGGATGACATCACGATCCTCTCTCCCGGCATCTATACCTACGGCGCCATGCTGATCGGCGGCGTCCTCCGCGACGCAGGCCATCACGTGACCCTCACCCGTACGGTCACCGCCCCCCCAGCCGGCTCGCTCCTGCTCATGAGTCTCTTCTCGACCCAGCACCTCCTCGACCCTGCGATCCGGGACCTGGTCAGGGACCACCGCGAACGCGGCGGGACGGTCTATGTAGGGGGTCCGGTCTCGGCAGCGCCGGAGATGGTGCTCGGGGAGCTCGCTCCCGACGCGGTGGTCGTCGGCGAAGGAGAGGAGACGGTGATCCGCCTCGTCGAGGAAGGGGTATCAGATACACTCCCCGGTATCGCCTTCCTCGACGGTGACCGGGCAGTCGTGACGCCCTCCGCCCCCCCGGCCTCGATCGATCGCCCCCTCCCCCTGATCCCAGATGACATCGGGAGCCAAAGCATCAGGGGCGCGAGTGCCTACATCGAGACCCACCGGGGGTGCATAGGGGGGTGCACATTCTGCCAGGTGCCCCGGTTCTTCGGCCGGACGATCCGGAGCCGGAAGATTGCAAGCATCATCGAGGAGGTGAAGGCGTTTGCCGCGCACGGGGCCACGCGCCTCTCGGTCTCAGGGGGAACCGGATCACTCTACGGCTCCCGCGACGGCGAGATGGATCCAGAGGCCTTCATCACCCTCCTCCGCGATATGGCCGGAGTGATGGGACCGCGCAACATATCCTCCCCCGACATCCGCGTGGACTGCATCACGGACGAGATCCTGGATGCCATCAGGCAGTACACCATCGGCTGGATCTTTTTTGGGATCGAGTCGGGGAGCAGCCGTGTGCTCAGGCTGATGGGCAAGGGCGCTACCGTCGCGGAGGTCCGGGAGGCTGTGGAGAGGTGCCGCGAGCACAACCTCAAGGTTGCAGGGAGCTTCATCGTCGGCTACCCCGGGGAGACGGAACGGGACTACGAGGCAACGAAAGACTTGATCGCCGACCTCAACCTCGACGACGTCTTCGTGAGCAGCGCCGAACCCATCCCCGGGACACCGCTTGCAGACCTCGTGGTCAGGACCCCGCGCGAGAAGAACCCGGCGTTCATTCCCCACACCGGAGAATACCGGCCGCTCGGCCTGACCGAGAGCGAAGCACGGTGCTTCGACCTGATGATGCACGCCGACATGTACCGCCCGCAGATGCGGCTCGTGACCGACGAAGTCTACTCAGCCTACCTCGCTGAAGCGAAGAAACAGGGGCAGGATATACGGGCAGCGACCGATCTCATCCTCCGCTACACCCCCAGCCGGGGGTAGCGAAACATCATCCGGGACACGCGCCCTCCCCTTCGTATCACCCAGCACTCCCAACCCGCCGTGCGTAGACCGTCGTAGCCCACCCAAGAAAGACCGTCGCGCCCACGACCGGGAGAAGAACCAGCCAGTGGATGGGTCCGGCGGTATCCACCGCCAACCGGACTATGAGGTTGAGGGGGCTGCCGGGGACGGTCATGACGAAGAGGAAGATCACGACGAGTGTTGTCGAGAAGATGAACTGGGCGCTCGTCCGCTCGCGGTAGTAGAGCGCTATGAGCGCTCCGATCAGGATGAGGAAGAGACCGCCCGTTGAGGCGTGGAGGACGATCGCGGCGGCGCCCCTGACCGCAATACCATTTACCCCGAGGAGAAAGAGCCAGGTGGAGGCCTGGATCGGGACAAGAATGGCGCAAGCGACAATCTTTCCCCAGACCATCTCGGGAAACGTGACCGGCGTCGATATGAGCGTCTCGAGCGTCTTTTGCTGGTACTCCTCGGTGATGAGATCGATGACCAGAGCCGCCGAGATGACCGCCGGGAGAAGGACGAGCAGCGGAATGAGGAGACCGTAGATGAACTCAAAAAAGTTCTCTGCATCAGCGCTGCCGGGGAAGTTCAGCTCGAGCGGGAAGGAGGCCATCCGGTCAGCCCGGACCTCCCGGAGCTCGCGCTCGTAGCCCTGGAGAACGTCTTTGAGTTTGACGTTGACGACACTTGACAGAAGATCGTTTTTGATGAGGTAGAGCGTGATCACGATCGGCTCCTCGGCGTCAGGCGGCGTATCCGGGACAAAGACCGCCGCTGTAATCCTTCGCTCGCGGAGCGCAGCGAGCGCCTGATCAGGGTCCATACGGAAAAGCAGGAGATCATCGCATCTCCCGAACTCATCGATGAGCGGAGAGTCGGCTCCGGCATACCCGATACCGTAAGTGGCCGTCGAGTAGCCCTCGAGCGCGTCCGGGTCGTACATGGCGGTGAGCCCCGTCATCAGAAACGACGAAAACATCGCGATGAAGACCTGCAGGAGGATGGCAAAGACGATCGTCTTCTCAGCAGAGAGGCCGAAGATCTCTTTCTTTGCGATAAGGCCCACCCGGCGGGCGTTCATAGAAGACCTCCCAGCAGGAAGTGGAGGTTATAGAGGCTATGCACCACACTTGCCGTGACAAGGCCGGGGCCGTAGGCACGCCGCCCCCCGAGCAGGAGGAACCCCCCGGTGATCAGGACTCCGGTGATATGGAGGAGGAGCGGCATCCAGAGCACCCCGAGCGAGAGGAAGAGAGCGCTACCGAATATCGACTCGCTGATCTGGGCGAGCGTGGCAAGGAGGAAGACCTTCTCGCCGGCGAGGAACCCGATGCCTATGACAGACGCTACGACGACCAGGTTCTTCGGTGTCAGGAACCGGGGACGTTCTCGCATGATGGCATAGATCCCGATGGACTTTGCCGACTCCTCGATGAACGCCGCAGAGACGATCAGAAGGATGAGGGAGAGCGGCATCGGGACGTTGAAGAAGAGGACCAGCACCATCATCTGGGCCATGAAGACGAAGGGTATCGAGAGGACGGCGAGGAAGAAGAGCGAGAGGCGCGGGCGGTTGCGGATGATCCCGCCTGACAGAAAGTCCACGAGCCGTGATGTGAGGGGTTTTGCTGAAAAGAGGCGCTCTTCACGGTAATTCATGATACCGACATAGAAGAGGATAGCGCTTGTGGCAAAGAAGAGCGCGGTCGAGTAGAGGTACTCGGCGGTGGTGAACCCGTCGCCCTGGAGCTCAAGGACGACCAGGGTGAGGGGCGATATGATGCTTACGACGTGGGTGTTTGCAAAGACCGTCGGAAAGAAGAGGTAGGCGGTGACGAGGGTCGAGAAGAAGATCGAGACGAACGAGAGTTCTTTGAAACTCCGGGCGGCCATGCCGATGATCAGGGCACCTGCCAGGAAAAAGAAGATGACCGGGATGAGGGGGATGAGGATTCCCACCGGCGCACCGATGAGGAAGGTGATCGCGGCCGCGACGAGGAGCATGATCCCGAGGTATGGGAGCGCTTTGCCGATGACGATCGCGGATGGCCGGACCGGTGCGGAGAGGAGAGGTTCCCCGGCCCTCCCCACACGCTCGTTCATCACGCTCATCATGAAGAACTGGGAGGCGAAGTAGAGAGGGAAGATGAAGACAAAGACGAGAACGATCGAGTCGAAGGGAAGCGGCGGGGAGAGGTGGGACGGCGTCTTGAACTGATCCGTAACCTGTTCCCCTGAGAGGATACCGGTGTAGCGGGAGAGCGGATGGTCGCTCCCGATCTCGACGAGGTGCTGCCTGAGGTCGCCCTCCAGGATCGGCATGGTCGGCGGGGGGAGGAGGGATGTGCGGTCGACCGGATCGGATGGAACGTCGACCTGTTGCCCACTCCCCGCGACCACAAAATCGATCTCGCTCTTCACGTACTGGAGGTCAACCCAGAGCGGGTATGCGGCGAAGAGATCCGGCTCTTCGGCGGCAACGCGGGAGACGTATGCCCCATAGACGCGTTCGAATGCCTTTAGGGCCGCCTGTCCTCTCTCGGTATCGGAGACGGATATCTCCTTCTGGAGTATGACGATATCGTAGCGGTCCCGGTCTTCCAGGAGGGCGGGACCGTCTGCGACGGTGACGATGAACCGGCTATCAGGGGCGACGATCCGGGCAACGTCAGGGTCATCGATACCGATGCAGTACATGCCGTCCTGCATATGGATGCCGCCCTGAGCGGCAAGCGCGGTCGCCAGTATCAGGAGGAGGAGCAGTCCGGCTGCAAGTGGCAGGACGTGCCTTCCCACCGTGGTCATCGACCGCTTCATCTCCCAGGCGGCTATCGTCCGGATGGAGGAGAGCATGCGCATAACAGTCCTCAAAGAGCGTCAGAGGTGTCGTATCTCTCCAGCAATCTATTAGTAGTCATCGGTAGTATAGGAGGAGCATCAACGCGGTTGCGGCTCGCGCTCTCATCAAACGCTACGGCGACTTCTCGGCCCTCGACGGCGTCACGTTCGACCTCGAGGACGCAGAGATACTCGGGGTCATCGGCCACAACGGAGCCGGCAAGACGACGCTCTTAAAGATCATGGCCGGCCTCATAGCGCCGACGTCGGGGGATCTCACCATCGGCGGGATCGATGTCGTCAGGCGGCCGGCTGACCTGAAAGAGAATCTGGGTTACCTCCCTGAGGAGTCAAGGCTCTATGAGACGATGACGGTACCCGCGTACCTCTCGTTCTTCGGCGAGATCTACGGCATGTCAAAGGCCGCCATCAGGACCCGGCGTGACGACCTTCTCCTGGGGCTCGCGCTTGAGGCGGAAGGGAAGAAGATCGCGGAGCTCTCAAAGGGGATGAAGCGAAAGGTTGCCATAGCACGGTCGCTGATGCACGATCCGGGTCTGCTCATCTACGATGAGCCCACGTCAGGCCTCGACCCCATGACCTCCCGATCGGTGCTCGACTACATACGGGACCTCCGGGAGGGAGGCAAGACGGTGATCTTTTCTGCCCACAACCTCTTCCAGGTGGAGGAGGTCTGCGATCTCGTCCTCATCCTGCGCCGTGGTGAGGTGGTGGCGAGAGGTACCATGCCCGAGCTCCGGGAGGCCTTCGGCTCGATCACCTACCAAGTCTTCTTCCGGACCCTGGATCCAACAACCTTCACAACATCAGTCGAATACTCGGCTCACGACGGCTGCTACCTGACCACGGCCCGCACCGTCGATGAACTGAACCGGACCACCGCAACGCTCACTGCCGATGGTGCTGTAATCGAGCAGATAGAGTCACACTACCCGACGCTTGAAGAGATGCTCCTGCGGATCGGGAGGTGACCCGACCGATCGCGCCCGCAAAAAGAAGCGGCTTGTTCTCAATAGATACTGCTGTCACCCTCGCTCCCTCCCCCGCAGGAGGTGAGTGCAACGGCAGATCTCCCACGCCGATCCCGGTCTCCCGGGCACGGTCTTCCCCACGTCTCCACCGAAGCAGGATATATATAGAAGGGATGTATATCAGCCCTTAGAACTCCACTGGATAGGGGTACCCGGTCCGCCTGCACCAACCCCCATACCGGCAGAAGACGGTGCGGGTTGGCCGGGCCGTCGGGCGCGCCATCCCCAACGAGAGAACCTCCCGGTATGCATGCAGGGAGGCCGTCACTGAAACGATGTGCAGAGGATCAGGTGCAAGCACAAAATTGAATCTACAGCGGGCCTGAAGGGGTTCGAACCCTTGGCCTACGGATTAAGAGTCCGTCGCTCTGCCGACTAAGCTACAGGCCCATGCATCTGACCTAGTAGTGTAGTACGGGATAGGGTATAAATCTTGCGGGGCCCTCCGAAAATCGCCGATATGGAATCCCTTAATAGTATGAGAAGTTACACCATTGTACGCATGCCTGAGGCGGTCCAGAGCGTTTCAAAAGAACGTGTCAAGTACATCATCTTTGGTTGTGGGAGCACCGGCTACAATGTTGCTGAGGAGCTCGAGCAGGAAGACGAAGATCTCATCATCGTGGATAAGGATGAGAAGCGGGTGGAGGATCTTCGCGACCAGAAGTATGAAGCGTTCGCCCGCGACATACGCGATCCGGATCTCCTGGAGGGGCTTCCGGTGCCGGAGGTCGCATTCATCCTCACAAACGATCGGGATGCCAACCTGGCCGCGCTCAAGACCATAAAGAACCGGTATCCGGCAACTTTTGTTATCGCACGCGCCACCGACCCGGTCGGCGTCGACCTCCTCCAGCAGGAAGGCGCCGATATAGTCCTCTACCCCCAGGAGGTGGTTGCACGAACCGCTATCCACCACATCAGGCAGCTCCACTCATCGAGACTCGCCCTGCGCCTCTATGATATGCTTGCCTCCTGGGAAGGAACGCTCTGTATCGTCACCCACTTAAACCCCGACCCCGATTCAATCTCGAGCGCCATGGCGCTCTCGATGATCGCGAGGCACGCGAGCCACAACAAACTTGAGTGTCGTATCCTCTACGACGGTGATATCGGGCATCAGGAGAACCGGGCGTTCATCAACCTCCTCGAGATCAAGATGGAACGGATCACCCCCCAGGTCCTTGAGGAGTGCAACTACATCGCCCTGGTCGACTCGTCGGGGCCGGGCGTGAACAACAAACTTCCGAAGACCACCCGGGTCAACATCATCATCGATCATCACAAGAACGATGAGCACCCTTCTGTCGTCGCCGATTTCATCGATATCAGGCCCGGGATCGGGGCCACGGCGAGCATCATGGCCCAGTACCTGATGGAGCTCGATATCCCCGTGAGTAAATCGGTGGCCACTGCGCTACTCTACGGTATCCGGGCGGATACGAGAGATTTCAAGAGGAACGTCACGCCTCAAGATCTCAACTACGCGGCGTTCCTCCTTCCTCTGACCGACTCCGACCTCCTCGACAAGATCACCTCTCCCTCCATATCGCTGGAGACCGTGGAGATCATCGGGAGTGCCATCAAGAACCGGAGGATCAAGAGCGGGTACCTCTTCTCCAACGTCGGCTACATCAGGAACCGTGACGCACTCCCGCAGGCTGCCGATATCCTGATCCACCTCGAGGGAGTGAATACGGCGCTTGTCTACGGTATCAGCGACCAGAATATCGTTATGTCGGCCCGGAACAAGGATATCAGGCTCCACCTCGGGAATGTGATGGCTGAGGCGTTCGGCGAGATCGGCGAGGCGGGAGGGCACGCCACGATGGCCGCTGCCATGATCCCTCTCAGCTACTTCTCCATGGTGCGGGAGAAGGAGAATCTGCTCGATCTGATCATCGACCCGATCCTCAAACGGTTCTCAAACATCGTCGGCCTGGATGACGATGAGGTCAAACAATGATGTTTGCGGATTGGGAACCTCACTACACCGCGATCCTTGAATATTTTGGGTTTGAGCGTGAAGCAGACGAAGCGGCTGCCCGGCTGCTTGCGGAGCTTGCCGGCGACCGGGACGAGCGTGGGCTCCTTGAGGCGCTCATACGGGGGAGATCTGTGACGGTCTGCGGGAACGCACCCTGTCTCCCGGAGGAGCTCGACCTGATCGAGGGGGTGGTCCTCGCCGCTGATGCCGCTGCGGAGGTGCTCGCGGACCATGGTATCCAGCCTGACGCGATCTTCACCGACCTCGATGGGGCGACCGATATCTTCATCGACCTCTCAGGGCGGGGGACGGTGATGGTCGTGCACGCCCATGGTGATAATATGCCGCTCCTCCGCCACTGGGTCCCGCTCCTCCCGGGCCCGCTGGTCGCCACCACCCAGGCGGCGCCCCTGCCCCACGTCCACAACTTCGGTGGGTTCACCGACGGTGACCGAGCGGTCTTTGCCGCCGATGCCCTCGGCGCGGCGTCGATCAGGATCGTCGGGTTCGATCTTGCCGACCGGAACGTCGACCCCGTCAAGCGGGGGAAGCTCTTCTGGGCGGGGGAACTCCTCCGCCTGATCGGGCATGACCTCTAGCGCACTCATCATCGATGGCTATGTGGATGAGCCTGCGTGTCTGGGTGTCTCTCCCTACATCTCCCCGTACGTGAGGGAGGTTGCCGGGGTCCTCTCCGAGCACGGGTATGACCCCGGCTACGTCACCATCGACCAGGTCCGGTCAGATCCGGCCCTCGTCGGTGGTCGCGGGGATCTTGTGGTGATGATCGCGGGGGTGACCGTTCCCGGCACCTACGTGGGGGGGAAGCCTGCGACCCTCACGGAGATCCAGCAGCTCGGGATCCTGCTCCGGGGACCGACCACCGTCATCGGCGGGCCGATCGCGTTTGGTTATGCATCCGGGGGCGGGAGAAAAGCCGTCAGGCAGGCGATCGCCGGGTTTGATGTCACTCTTGCGGGATCTCCGGCGGTTGCGCTTGATTCCTGGCTTTCTGGCGGAGAGCCCGAAGGTGCGACCGACTATTCCCTGACCGACCGATGGTGCACGGCTGGCGCCGGGATCGTCGCCCGACATCCGGCGTTCCCCTACGTGATGTGCGAGCTCGAGACCGCGACCGGATGCTCCCGGGCGGCGGTCGGGGGATGCTCGTTCTGCACCGAGCCCTTCTACGGTCTCCCGCGTTACCGGAGCATCGAGGGGATCGCAGAAGAGGTGGCGGCGCTCCGGGCGGCCGGTGCCCGCCACTTCAGGCTCGGCCGGCAGCCGGATCTCCTCGCCTACCAGAGCAGTGGCGGGGAGTTCCCCGTCCCGCGCCCGGATGTGCTCGCCGATCTCTTCTCCGCTATCCGGGAGAGTGCCCCCGACCTTGCGACCCTGCACATCGATAACATCAACCCGGGCACCATCGCGCGGCACGAGGAGGCGGCCCGGGAGGCCCTCGCGGTGATCGTCGCCGGCCACACCCCCGGCGACACCGCGGCCCTCGGTATGGAGACCGCTGATCCGGTGGTTGTGAGGGCAAACAACCTCAAAGCCATGCCCGACGACGTCTTCCGGGCCATCGAGATCATAAACGATATCGGGGGGAGGCGGACCAGGGGCATCGCGGACCTCCTCCCGGGATTGAACTTCGTCATCGGTCTTGCGGGGGAGACGACCGCGACGTTCGATGCGAACGAGGCGTTCCTCCGGCGGGTGTTCGAGGCCGGTCTTCTGGTGCGTCGGGTGAACATCAGGCAGGTGATGCCGTTTGAGGGGACGGCAATCTATGAGAGAAACACCCTCGGGATGCACGATGCCCGGTTCCGTGCGTTTAAGGAGTGGACAAGGAGGGTGTTTGATAGGCCGATGCTTGGCCGGGTCTTTCCCGCCGGCACGATCCTCTCAGACGTCGTCATCGAGACCGCCGGGGAGCTGTCGTTTGGGCGGCAGATGGGCTCGTACCCGATCCTTGTCGGGATCCCACTCGCCCTCCGGGCGGGGACAGTGCTCGACGCTGTCGTGGTGGATTGGGGGATGCGGTCGGTGACGGCGCTCCCCTGCCCGGTGGAGATCAACACCCTCCCGGTCGCGGCGCTCCGGTGGATTCCCGGCGTCGGGAAGAAGCGGGCCGCAACGATTGCTGCACGCAGGCCGTTCAAGAGTCTCGCGGAGTTCCAGAAGGTCGCCGGGGAGACGGAGATTGATGAGGCGATGGTGTTTTAGCGACTTGATCGGCTGCTCACAACGGGGGTTCCCCGCTTTCGGTGGGATAAATTTGTCGAAAAAAACCACCTTTCCTCGTACAAACATGATCCATAACCCCAATACCCCCAAAAATCAGGCCAGACTGATACAGAAAACCCGGCCCGGGCCCCCCCTCTCTCCCGCATCGCCTCAAATCGGCAATACCCAGACCCCATCACTCGCTCCCGATGAAATGACAACCCCCGCTACTTCTCCTCACGGAGCTCCATCACCCTGAGCACATCCGTCCGGGTGACGATCCCGACCAAGATATCATCCGTGACCACGGGAATCCTCCCGATATTCTGGCTTGACATGATCCGCAACGCATCAACAAGCGGTGCCGATGGCTGAAGGGTCGTCGGGCTCCGTGTCATGACGTCCCGGACCTGCATAGCCTCCCGATCGATCGACGATATCTTGTGGATATCTGCAAGGGCGATGATTCCGACAAGCGATCCGCGCTCCATCACAGGAAACCCAAGATGCCTCGTCTCGTGCATCATCTCCAGCACCCGGGAGAGCGGCACCGTCGGCTCTACCGTGACGACCGGGGAGCTCATCGCATCCGCCACCGTGACGTCCTGAAGCAGGATGTTATAGCGCAGAGATGTAGCCTCCTGACTTGCCCCGATGTAGATGAAGAATGCGATGAGGATCAGGATGGGGTTGAGGAGCAGAAACCCGACGATCCCGAAGAGGACGGCAAATATCTTCCCGATATCAGCGGCGATCTTGGTCGCGCGGGAGAGCGACATCCTCCGGGCAAGCCATGCGCGGAGCACACGCCCGCCGTCCATGGGAAACGCCGGGAGGAGGTTAAACCCGAAGAGCAGTATGTTTAAGAGACTGAGGTAGCCAAAGACGAAGACGAGAACGCCAACAACAGCAGGATCGGGAATGGCAACCTCGAAGACGTAGACCAGGACGCCGCAGACCAGACCAACCGCAAGGCTCATGAGCGGGCCCGCAAGCGCCATGGGAAGCTCTATCCTCGGGTCCGGCATGGTCTCCTCCATCTGGGAGACACCGCCGAGGATGAGGAGCGTGATACTGTGGATCTCGATCCCCTTCGCTTTCGCGATGAGCGAGTGCGCCATCTCATGGACGAAGACGCCGACGAAGAGACCGAGCGCGACGATCGTCCCGAGGATGTAGGGGTTAAATCCCATCACGATCAGCGTCATATCGATCGGGACACCAAAGAGGACCGCGATCAACTCCGTCGTGAGCTCGATCTGGCTCCCGATGATCCAGGCGAAGAGGGGGATGACCAGGAGGAAACTCCAGTGCAACTTAACCGGAATCCCGGCCAGAGTCCCTATCTGCAACGAGGCGTTCATGCGAATGAGTATCTTTTTATCATTTATAGTAATATACCTTGAGAGGATACCGATGAGAACGCAGGTCACAGAGCTGTTCGGACTGAACGTGTACACCGATAAAGCCATCTTTATCGGGAGCGTTGATGATGTCGTGATCGACGTAGACCAAAAAAAGATCGACTCCCTTGCGGTCGGGGAGCTCAACCCCGAGATCGGAGAGATCAAGGGCTACTCCGGGCTGCAGATCCCCTTTCGCATCATAAAGAGCATTGGAGATATCGTCATCGTCCGCCACATACCGGGGATCTTCAAATCGCAAGCGAAAGAGGGATGAACCGCAAAAGCTCTGAAGATCCCTCTTCACCGCTCTTGATCCCCAAAAACACCACATAACCTATGCACCCGCCGCACCGCCTTCGCATGGAAGCTTCAAGGGAGTGCCGGCGATCTGCACAGATGACACTGCTCTCACGGTCTGGCATACCATGAATACAAAGGACCGCGAAATCTTCGCAAACCTCTCCATATTTCCACCCATCTTCGTCCGGCTCGATGGCCGTGCTTTTCATCGTCTGACCCGTGCACTCGACCTTACAGCACCGTTTGACCCGGCGTTCCACGCGAGCATGCGGGCGGTCTGCCGCTACCTCCTCGAGGAGAGTGGATTTACGCCCACGTTCGCCTACACCTTCTCCGACGAGATCAGCCTCTACTTCCAGACACTGCCCTTCTCGGGTCGGGTGGAAAAGATCGACTCGGTGACCGCCTCGGCTGCGGCAAGCGTGCTGACGATCGAGCTCGGGTGCACAGAGCCCCTGGCGTTCGATGCCCGGATCATCCCTGCAGCGGGCGAGTTCGCCGTTGAGTACCTCACCTGGCGGCAGAACGAAGCATGGCGAAACCACATCAACGCCTACTGCCAGAACGCCCTGATCAAGGAGGGGATGAGCCCCCGCAAGGCAGCCGCCGCGCTCCAGGGGATGCGGTCCGATGCCATGCACGAGATGATGTTTGAGCGAGGGGTCAACCTGGCGGCGACCCCGGCCTGGCAGAGGCGGGGGACACTCCTCTACCGGGAAGGCTACACAAAAGAGGGGTATAACCCCATGACCGGCGAGACCGTCCTGGTCACGAGGACCCGTATCAGGGAACTGGAGGAGACGCCCCTCTTCTCAACGGCTGAGGGAGCGGCCCTGATCCAGTCACTCATCGGCGCGTGAGATGCCCATCTGCATCTGCACGCCCTCCACGTCCCAGTCCCGCTCGAGTGCAAAAGACCCTGCCGGCCTCTCCTCACCGGCATGACGGATGGTGAGGGTTTCCGCCCGCACCTCGCCGGCGATCACATCTCTCCACTCCGCCGCCTCGATGAGGGTTGCCACCCGCTCGTCGGTGACATCCACAGCCGCGACGATGAAGTCATCGACGTTCAGATCGAGCTGGCGCCGCATCTCCTGGATCCTCCGGATCACCTCACGGGCGTAGCCCTCGGCCTCAAGATCCGGCGTGAGGGTGACGTCGACGTAGACCGTTGCATCCTCCATGGGTGCGGCAAAGACACCCTCAGGGAGGGCTTCTGCGAATGTGACGTGTTCCGTGGTGATCTCGTAGCCGTCGAGGCTGGCCACCCCGTCCCGCTCGATGACGGCCTTCAGGGCCGTGCCGTCGGACTGCTCGATCAGCGCCTTGACCTTCGGCGCCTCCTTCCCGAACGCCGGGCCGATGGCCCGCATGACCGGTTCAGCCCGCCAGAGGATCCGGTCCCATGCCCCCACGATGGCCCTGACCGTCCGGGCATTTGCCCGGATCAGGGCAAGGTCACCCAGCTCCTCAAAAGCTTCCCGCACCTCACCGTTCCCAGTGACCACCACAACCTCCCCAACAGGCCAGCGGAGCTTCCGCCTCCCGGCCTGCCGGGCTGTGGCAACCGCATCATCAAACGATCTGATGACCTCCATGGCAGCCTCCAGGTCCTGGTCGATCAGGAGATCGTCTGCCTCCGGCCAGTCGAGCATATGGACGCTCTCCGGGTCCCCTGAGAGACGGAGGTTTTTGTAGATCTCCTCGGTGATATGCGGGGTGGCCGGGGCCAGGAGCGCGATGACCCGGCGCATGACGTAGTAGGTCGTCTCGTAGGCATACCGCTTCTCCGGCGAATCTTCCTCGAGCCACATCCGGGGCCGTACAAGCTGGACGTACCAACGGGAGAGATCCTCGAGGATGAAGGTGGTGAGCGCTCGCATCATCCGGTGAAGATGGTACTCCTGCAGGTCGTCCCGGATCACCCGTGCGAGCGTATTTGCCCGGGAGATGATCCAGCGATCCTCTTCTGCTATATCGTGGATATGAGCCCTGATAAACGACTCGTCCCACCGACCGTCGTCCCCGGATGCCGGCTGGAACCCATCGAGGACCATGTACGGGAGCGGGAACCGGTAGACGTTCCAGAGGATGGTGATCGCCCTATGGATGGTCCTGACACCATCCCAGTTGAACTTCATGTCGTCCCAGGGAGCGTTCGCCCAGAGGACGTAGAACCGGAGGACGTCAACACCGAACCGGTCCACCACCTCCTCGGGCGTGACGACGTTGCCGGTACTCTTGCTCATCTTGCGTCCCTCGGCATCCAGCGCAAACCCATGCATCAGGACACTCTTGTAGGGAGCGCGGCCGAACGCCACATTGCTTGCCCCGAGCTGGGAGTAGAACCAACCCCGGGTCTGGTCCTGCCCCTCGGTTATGAAGTCGGCCGGCCAATACCGATCGAACGCCTCACGTTCCCGGGGAAACCCGAGGGTCGCCCACGACGCGACGGCCGAGTCGAACCAGACATCGAAGATATCATCCACCCGGTGCATCTCCCCACCGCAGGGGCATGGGATGGTGATCTCGTCCACGTAGGGACGATGGGGATCGGTGACCTTTGCGCCCGATCGCTCCTCGAGCTCGGCGATGGTGCCGATGACGGTGTAACCGCCGCATCCCTCGCAGTGCCAGATGGGGATGGGGATACCCCAGTAGCGCTGCCGGGAGATGCACCAGTCACGCGATCCCTTGACGAAGTCGTAGAACCGAGCGCTTCCTGCCCAATCAGGGTACCACTTCACCTTCGTGATCTCATCGAGCATCGCGTCACGGATCTCGGTCGCCTTCAGGAACCACTGCGCTGTCGCCCGGTAGATGATGGGGGTCTTACACCGCCAACAGTGGCCGTAGCGATGGGTGATCGTCCGCCGGGAGAGGAGAAGATCGCCGAGTGCGTCGATGATAGCCTCGTTTGCGTCCCGAACGTACATCCCTGCAAACGCTCCCGCCGCCGGGGTGAAACGTCCGGCGGAGTCAACCGGGCAGAAGGCCTCAAGTCCCTCCCTGATGCCGACGAGGTAGTCGTCCCACCCGTGCCCCGGAGCGATGTGGACAAGACCGGTGTTCTCGAGCTCGACGTAGTCGGCCGCCACGACCCGGTGCCGGATCTCGGACTGGTGCGGCACGCGATCAGCGAGCGGTGATGCGTACTCCACCCCGACCAGATCATCTCCTGCGACGCGGTCAAGGACCGTGTAGTCCTGGTATCGCCCCATCTTCAGGACGGACTCAACGAGTTCATCGGCGATCCAGAGGATATCGACCTCTCCATCCTTCTCGGCCCGCACCCGGGTGTAGGTGAACGCCGGGTTGACCGCCACCGCCACGTTTGCCGGAAGGGTCCAGGGCGTCGTTGTCCAGATCACCAGGTACTCGTTCTCGCGCCCAATGATAGGGAACTTGACGAAGATTGAGGGATCGGTCTCGTCCCAGTACTCCACCTCTGAGTCGGCTATCGCGGTCTCGCACCGGGGACACCAGTTCACGACCCGGTGGCCGCGTTCGAGGAGACCGCGTTCGTCCGCCTGCTGGATCGTCCACCAGGCGGACTCGATATAGTCCTCTTTGATGGTCTGGTAGGGGTTGTCGAAGTCGAGCCAGACACCGAGCCCCCGGAACTGATCACTCATGATCTCCATATGCTCCACCGCAAACGCCCGGCACTGCTCGATGAACCTGGCGATACCGTACTCCTCGATATCCTTCTTGGATGCAAACCCGAGCTGGTGCTCCACCCTCACCTCGATGGGAAGGCCGTGCATATCGTATCCTGCGCGCTCGATGACGTCTGCGCCGCGCATCCGGTGGTACCGGAGGATGGCATCTTTTATGATCTTATTCCAGGCGGTGCCGAGATGAATGTGGCCGGTGGTATACGGAGGTCCATCTACAAAAAAAAACGCCTTTCCACCCTTCCGCAGGGCTCTGACGCGCGTGTAGATATCCTCTCTCTCCCAGTAATCCTGGACCCCGGCCTCGATCTCCTGCGGATTATAGCTGCTGGTGACTTCCTTCACCTCATATCCCTCATATCAACGCTCTTATGTACCGTTTGTCCTCGCAAGACAAATCATTTTGGAGTGGTCCCGCGCGAGGGTGCAGGGTCGTATCGAGTCGACGAAGTCTGCAAGACGGCACAGCGCAGGGTCATCGGCCGCCTCGCCTGCATGGACCGGGGAGATCTTTCCCTCATCCTTTATCCGCATGGAAGCCCGAGTCTCTTCCATGCAGATAGCAGTCGTCGGGAGTGCGAACTGCTCCACTGAAGAGTACGGGGTGGCGGAGACCATCGGCCGCCTCATTGCCGGCAACCATGCAACCGTCTGCTGCGGTGGCCTCGGCGGGGTGATGGAGGCCGTCTGTCGGGGTGCCAAGGAAGCGGGCGGCACGACCGTCGGTGTCATCCTCGGCACCGGAGACGGGAATCCCTACCTGGACGTGGTCATCCGCACCGGGATGGGGCATGCGCGAAACGTCATCCTGGTCAACTCAGGCGACGCGGTGATCGCCGTCGGCGGTGGTTACGGCACGCTCTCCGAGATAGCCGTCGCACTCAAGACGGGAAAATCAGTCTTTGGGCTTTGCACCTGGGAGATAGAGGGGGTGGTGGCCTGCTCCACGCCAGAAGAGGCTGTCAGCCTCGCAGTCCGCGCAGGACACCAGTATCATCTGTCTCATAGCCGCCAAGGTCTGTGAGGACTCGTTTGAACGCTTCTGAAGAGACGGTGCTGACCAGAGCCTCGATCCGGGGATCGTCGAGCATCGAACGATACATCACGAGCTCGTACCGCTCAGTCGCCACCGGGACGAACGAGAGGTTGAGCGCCTTTGCGGCACTGTAAACCCCCATCCCTGCATCCGCCTCTCCGGTCTGGACCGCAAGCGCCACCGCAAGGTGTGTCGTCGCTTCACGCCCGTATCCCGGGATGGATGCCGGACTGATACCGCGTCTTGTCAGGCAGTGGTCAAGGAGTATCCGGGTCCCTGACCCCTTCTGCCGGTTGATGAACGTCCGTCCGGGGAGATCGTCAAGTCCGATCCCCTCGCGCGATATGATCCCCTGCTGCCGCTCTGCCACGCAGAGGAGGACAAGATCGGCGCCGGGTAGATAGCGCTCCAGGTAGTGGGTGTTATAGGTGCCGTCGGGGGCGAGGAGGTGCATCGGGGCCGCGTGGCACTCCTCCTTCTTCAGCGCGATCACACCGCCCATGCTCCCGAGGTGGGTGGAGTGGAGGTCGACGCCGCGCGGCCTGACCAGGTCGGTCAGGTGGTCGAGGGATGGATCGTGGCTGCCGGTGATGAGCACCGCTTCCTCCGCCTCGGCGCGCGGAACCGAGAGCCGAACATCGATCACCTCTCCGGCCGCAGCTCCTTCTTTCTGCGCCGAGATCTGCATATACCCGTTTGCCCGCACCGCGCTCATCTGGACTCCCGCGCCCCGTGACTGCGGCACCGCAACCCAGCGGTCGCCGATCCTTCCTGTCGAGAGGAGGACGAACTCGTCGGTCCCGATATCGGACTGGAGGTTCGTGGTCAGGCGGGCCTGGACCCGTTCCGGCTGCGGGTGGGGTAGACCGTGGTGGGCGAGGAGCGGGAGCACGATCTCCCGGAGCACGGTCGCGGCTGCAAGCGGGTAGCCGGGGAGACCGATCACCGGCTTCCCCTCGATCCGGCCGACGATCACCGGCTTTCCGGGCTTGATAGCGACCCCGTGCGCCAGCACCTCGCCGAGATCCCGTATGACGTCAGCGGTGTAGTCGCGTGTCCCGGCGGATGAACCTGCCGAGACGAGCAGGATATCGTTTTCAGCTACACCTCTGCGGACGGCTGCACGGATCAGGGCGTAGTCGTCCGGGACGATCGGGTAGCGGCATGTCTCTGCACCCACCCCTTCAAGGACCGCCGCGGCCATCAGGGTATTGCTCTCCACGACCTTCCCGGGCGGCGGCATCACGCCCGCTGGAACCAGCTCGCTCCCGGTGGGGAGGAGGCCTACCCTGACATCGAGGAGGGCAATCTCCGTGACCCCGTAGGTTGCAAGCGCACCCAGATCCTGCGGCCGGATCCGGTGGTTCGAGGGGAGGATCATCTCCGACTCTCCAATATCCTCGCCGACCGGGCGGATGTGCTGCCAGGGGCTGACCGGGCTTCTGACCGTGTAGGTCTCGCCGTCAACCCAGACGTCCTCGATCATGATCACCGCATCGTACCCGCGCGGGATGATGTTTCCCGTATTGACCCTCGCCGCATCGGGAAGGGTGACCGGGTTCTGTTCGCTCGCCCCGATGGTATCGGCGCTCCTGACTGCTATCCCGTCCATCGCTGATATGTGGATGGCGGGGACCGAGAACCGGGCGAATATGGGTGCCGCTGTGATCCGGCCGACCACTCCGGTGGTCACCTCTACCCGCGTGATCCCCGGGGTCGCCGGGAAAGAGTCCTTCACGAGTGCCTGTGCCTCGGCAAGCGGTATGACCGAGAGGTATCGCTTCACCATAGTATCACCTCCACCTCTTCGCCCATCTCAAGTCCTTCGCTCGATGCCGGGATCCGCACCAACCCTTCACTCTGAACCAGGGTGTTGAGGAGTCCTGACTTTCCGAAGACCGGTGTGGCCCTGCCACCATCGAGGCGGACCCTGATATAGTCTTCCCGCCCACGGGCGGAAGGTATGTTCTGCGCCAGACTGGCGCGCAGGGTTCGCCGGGAGATCCAGGTCCTGCGCATCGCCGCGAGGAGGTGGTCGACGATGGCGACGAGCACGACGTAGGCGGAAGCTGGGTGGCCTGGGAGGCCGATGACCGGCTTTCCCCGGGCAACCCCTATGATGGTGGGCTTTCCTGGCGCAATGGCGATCCCATGCACCAGCACCTCACCGAGGTCGGCGATGACCGTTGCGGTGGCATCACGTTCATCCTTCGAAGACCCCCCTGATACCAGGACAGCATCGCATCGGTCAAGCGCCGAAGAGATTGCGCTTGCAAGCGCTTCCCGCTCATCTTTGATGATCCCAAAGTAGATCGGCAGGCAACCCCGGTCTGCCACGAAAGCGCCGGCGAGGTATGAGTTTGCGTCCCGCACCTCCCCCGGCCCCGGGATCCCGGCAACAGGGATAACTTCGTTCCCCGTCGATATGATACCGATCACCGGCGGCACCGCCACAGGGACCCGGTCAGCCCCGATCGCCGCGGCGACCCCGATCTCCCGGGGGGAGAGCACGCGGCCCCGCTCGAGCACCACCTCCCCGGCGCGGAAGTCTTCGCCCCGCAGGACCACGTTCTCACCCGGCGCCACCGGCCGGTGCACGAGCACATCGTCACCGATCACCTCGGCATGCTCGATCATCACGACCGCGTCCGCACCCTCCGGCAGGGCGCCACCGGTGGGGACGTATCTGCACGACCCGGGGGAGATGCTCCCGGGATCGGCACTCCCCATTCCAATCCTGCCCAGGCATTGGAGCATCGCCGGGATGGCCTCAGAGGCCCCGGTGGTATCGGCCGCGGCGACCGCGTAGCCGTCGACTGTTGAACGGTCGAATCCGGGTATATCGATATCGGCAGAGATGTCTTCTGCGAGGGTCCGGGAGAGGGCGGCCTCGAGAGCGATATCTTCGCGGCCGGGCGAGGGCGCAATCTTTCGCACAACCTCTACGGCCTCACTGACCGGGACGACCTCGAGGAAGAGGCTCATCTGAAGCAGCCCAGCTGACAGCCCCGGATCTTTATCCTTGGTTCCTGTTGGTTGCAGTACCGGGCGATATCCATCTTCGGGATGTTGTACTTCGCTGATATCTCAAACGCCTGCGGGCAGGTGATCTCGCCCTCGATACCATACGCTTCGAACGCCTTTCGAATCTTTTCTGTATCCATAGTACACACATGGTCTGTCTGTAGAGAGATAGGATTTACTATCGATGTGATCGAGCACCATCATTTAGCACCTCGCCGACCCACGTATAACCGATGCGGATTGCGCTGATTCATTCAAGACAAGATAGTGCGGGGGTAAACATCAGGCATCACCTCGACGACCTGCTTGCAGCGGGTGGGCGATGGCCGCTTGCTGAGAACCACACGCTGGTGTTCCACGAGGTCGACGGGCGCCTGATCCATCAGGACCGGATCGATGATGAGATCGACTGCGACCTCATCTTCTTTGCATCCCGGCATTCGAGTGCACAGCCGATGCCTGCGCTGACTGTGCACGTGACCGGGAACTACGATACCGCCGACCTCGGCGGAGAGCCGGGGATGCTTGCGCCGGCAGCTCCTGCATGGATGCACGCGGTCCTCCGGAACCTCGCCGCCAGGGCGCCGGAGGGGTACCGCGTCTCCTACGAGGTGACGCATCATGGCCCGACGGCACTCTCCACGCCGTCGTTCTTCGTCGAGATCGGATCCACCGCCGCTGAGTGGGCCGACCCGGCCGCCGGGAGGGCTGTGGCGGAGAGCATCCTCTCCGCTGTGCCGGAAGAGACGATCGACCTCATCGGTTTTGGTGGGACCCACTACGCTGTGCGGCAGACCGAGATCGCACTCTCCTCCCGGGGGGCGTTTGGCCATATCGCATCGGCACGGCAGGTCAGGAGCCTTGATGAGGGGCTTGTCGGGCAGATGCGGGAGTCGAGCCGTGCTGTGGCCGCCTACATCGATAAAAAATCGCTTCCTGCTGAGGAGTCTGCGAGGATCGAAGGGATGATCGGCGATGCCGGGATCGTTCTGCTCTCTGAATCCGAGATCCGGGAGGTAGGAGATCTCGAGTGGATCACCTACCTCGCGATCCGGGATCTCGCAGAGGAGATCGCTCCGGGATCCCGCGTTCACGTTCATAATCTCTCCGGAGGAGGGATCCCGGTTCCTGTTCGATTGAACCCGGAACTGATAGAAGAGACCGTAAAAAATAATAGAGAGGAGTTCCTCAACCTCCTTGAGGGATTGCCGGTTGCCCATCTCTCCAGAGGCTCAATGGAAGTCTTGCCCCTCGTCATCGGCTTTGAGGGCGCAACCTTCCGACTCGTAAGTGATATAACTACCTTCTGCGTAAAACTCTTACTTATCTGTGAGAATACTGTTATCGCGGGTGATCATCTAATCCTTCGGAAGGTTCGGTTCGACCCTGCGAAGGCGCGCAGACACGGGGTTCCGAAGGGGCCGCTCTTTGCCACGCTCGCTGGCGGAAGGGCGATCGAGATCGACGGGCGGAGGATCACACCCGATATGGTGCAGACAACCAGCGTAAAGCGGATACATATCCCGGGATTGGAGAGATATATATGAGATCTATCGTAGAAGAAGCACTTTCACGGGCGAGGGAGGAACAGCGCTTTTCTGAGCCCACTGAGGTCGATAAGGAGCTCGAAGAGATCCTTATGGAGCTCCGGACCGAGATAGCAGTCGTCGGGTGCGGGGGAGGAGGATCGAACACGGTCACCCGGATGATGGAGGAAGGGATCAACGGGGCACGGCTGATCGCTCTCAATACCGATGCCCAGCACCTCATCAGGACGATCGCGGAGACACGGATCCTCATCGGGAGGCAGAGAACTCGCGGTCTTGGTGCTGGTTCGATCCCGCAGGTGGGCGAGGAGGCGGCTCTCGAGGACGAGGACGAGATCAAGCGGGCGGTCGAGGGATGCGATATGGTCTTCATCACCACCGGGCTTGGGGGCGGCACCGGCACCGGGTCTGCACCTGTGGTCGTGAAGGCCGCCCGGGAGGAGGGGGCTCTGACCATCGCCGTGGTCACCCTGCCGTTCACGGCCGAAGGCGCTATCAGGGCCCAGAACGCTGAGGCGGGCCTCGAGCGGCTCCGCGAGGTGGCGGATACCGTCATCGTCGTCCCAAACGATCGTCTGCTCGAGATCGTGCCCCGTCTCCCGCTCCACGCCGCGTTCAAGGTCTCGGATGAGGTGTTGATGCGGGCGGTCAAGGGTATCACCGAGCTGATCACGACACCGGGGCTTGTCAACCTCGACTTCGCCGATGTCAGGACCGTCATGGAGCGGGGAGGGGTCGCCATGATCGGTATGGGGGAGAGTGACAGCGAGGATAAGGCCGCCGATTCAGTCAAGAAGGCGCTCCGCTCTCCGCTGCTCGATGTCGATATATCGGGGGCGACTGCGGCGCTTGTCAACGTGGTCGGTGGACCTGATATGACCATGTCTGAGGCTGAAGGCGTCATACAGGAGGTTTACCAGAGGATCGACCCTGATGCACGCATAATCTGGGGTGCCCAGGTTGATCCTGACATGCAAGGCAAGATGCGGACGTTGCTTGTTGTCACCGGTGTCCGGTCACCACAAATATATGGGAGGAACGAAAAGAGTATGCCGCGCATGATGAAACAGTTTGAGATCGATTTCCTGAAGTGAGCCGGTATGATGGACTACAAAGAGAAGTTCAAGGAAGTGAAGTCCTTCAAGATCGAAGAGGAACTCTTCAAGAAGTACTGGCGTGTCCTGAAGCTGGCACGGACGCCTACCCGTGAGGAGTTCTCAAAGATCGCGATCGTGGCAGCGGCTGGTATCCTGCTCATTGGCCTCGTTGGGTTTATTATATACGAGATCTTGCTGGTTCTGCCCCACTGATGAATATGGCTGCGAGTGCAAACAGGATATATGCAATAAAGACAACCGCGAAACAGGAGCGGACCGTTGCTGATAACATCGAGAAAGTGACCCGGGAGCAGAAAAATATCCACGTGACGGCCGTCATGGTCCCTGAGGAGCTGAGGGGGTACGTCCTGGTGGAGAGCCCCGACACCATAGCCCGGATAGAGCAGCTGGTGGAGTTGATCCCCCACGCGCGTGCAGTGGTGCAGGGGTCGACGGATCTCTCTGAGGTTGAGCACTTTCTGGTGCCAAAACCGGTGGTCAGCGGGATCACCGAGGGCACGATCGTCGAGATCATCGCCGGTCCGTTCAAGGGTGAGAAAGCGGTTGTGAAGAGGATCGATTCCGCGAAGGAAGAGATCACGGTTGAGCTCTACGAGAGTATGGTCCCTATCCCGATCACCGTGCGCGGTGACTCGGTCCGCGTTGTGGAGCGGACGGAAGAGTCGCACTAGCAGGTGATCGCTCCTCCTCATGCTGGTGGCAGGCGGGCGACTCCCCGCCTCCCCGCATCCTTACCTTTAAGTCTCTTCACGGTGACCTTAGATAGCCCAGGCATCTATTCCTCAGAGGGATAGGCTGGTGAATTTGTATGGCAGAGACGGTCGAGGTATTGGTACCCGGTGGCAAGGCTACAGCAGGCCCGCCGCTTGGCCCTGCGCTCGGACCTCTCGGTATCAACGTGAAGGCTGTCGTCGATGAGATTAACAGAAAGACGGCCGATTTCAACGGCATGCAGGTGCCGGTGACGGTCACTGTCGACGAGAAGCGAAACTTCACGATTGATGTGGGCATTCCGCCCACGACGGCACTCATCATGAAGGAGGCCGGCATCGGGAAGGGAGCCTCAGAGCCCGGTACCCAGGTGGCAGGAGACCTGCCGCTGGAGGCCGCTGTCCGTATCGCCCGTATGAAGATGGATGATATGCTTTCGTACGATCTGAAGTCGGCGGTCAAAGAGGTCGTCGGTACGTGCGTGAGCGTTGGTGCTACTGTTGAGGGGCAAAAGCCCCGCGACATGATCCAGGCCATCAACGACGGAAGATACGATAGCGTGCTCGTCGCATAGATGTCAGACAACCATAGAAGATCGTGAGGTCGCGTACTATGGAGGCAAAGGATGGTTGATAGAACCAGTATACTGAATGCCGTGAACACGGCACTGGAGAGGGCTCCGGAACGGAAGTTTAAGGAGAGCGTGGATATCACTGTCAACCTCAGGAACATCGATATGTCCCAGCCCAAGAATCGTATTGATGAGACGATTCTTCTTCCGAACGGTTTTGATAACGTCAAGATCGCGGTTCTCGGGAAGGGCGAGATCACCACCCAGGCAAAAGAGGTGGATGTGGATCTTATCATCGGTCCTGAGGAGATCGAGCGGCTCGGGGGAGAGCCCCGCGAAGCACGAAAGGTGGCAGCAGAGTATCAGTTCTTCCTTGCAGAGACGGCGATGATGCCCCTCGTCGGTCGTTACCTCGGTGTCAGGCTCGGCCCGCGTGGGCGAATGCCGATACCGATCGCGACGGGGACGGATATCCAGCCGATCGTCCAGCGTCTGCGCAGTTCCGTGAAGATCCGGACGAAGGATAAGAGAGTCTTCCACGCAAAGGTTGGAACGGTCGGGATGAAGCCAGAAGAGATCGCGGAGAACATCGATGCGGTTCTCCGGAGAGTTGAGTCTGTCCTGGAGAGTGGGGCGCTGAACATTCATTCGGCCTATGTGAAGACGACCATGGGTCCGGCCGTGAGGGTGATCTGATGGCGCTCTATACCCAGAATCTTCCCCGGTGGAAGAGGGAAGAGGTGGATGAGATCAAGCGCGGTATCGAGGAGTATTCGCTCGTCGGTCTCGTGGATATGTATGGTATCCCCGCTTCACAGGTTCAGCAGATCCGGCGGAGCCTTCGCGGAACGGCGAAGGTGAAGATGGCCCGCAACACGTTGATCGAGCATGCTCTCAACGATGTGGATAGTAACGCCAAGGCCCTCAAGGAACACACTGAGGGTCATAGCGCCCTGATCTTTACAAACGAGAATCCGTTCAGGCTCTATAAGCTGCTGGAGAAGACGAAGACCAAGATGGTGGCGAAGCCTGGTGAGGTTGCGCCGGAGGATATCGTCGTTCCGAAGGGACCGACCTCGTTTAAGCCCGGCCCTATTGTGGGTGAGCTCCAGCAGGTGGGAATTCCTGCAGCTATTGAGGGCGGAAAGGTCAGGATCCGCGAGACCCGGACGGTTGTGAAGGAGGGTGAGGTCATCAGCAAGAAGGTTGCTGATGCGCTCGCAAAGCTTGGTATCAAGCCGATGGATGTTGGTCTCGTCTTGCAGGCTGCATACTATCGTGATACGATCTTTACACCGGATCTCCTGGGGATCGATGAGGAGGCGTACCGTAGCAACATCGCGCTTGCGGCCCAGCAGGCGTTTAACCTCTCGGTCAACGCTGCTATAGTGACCCCGCAGACCATCGGTGCTATCATCGGGAAGGCGGTGCGGGAGGCCCGGAGTGTGGGCGTCACGGCGAGTATCTACGAGAAGGGAGTCATCGATCTGATCCTCGGACGGGCACAGCAGCAGATGCTGGCTGTTGCGTTCGCGGTGGCGGATCGGGGGTTCGAGCTCGATGAGGCGATTCTGAAGGTTGTTCCCGCACCCGCGGCGGTGGAGCCTGCAGAAGAGGTAAAGGCTGAGGAGACTGAGGAAGAAGAGGAGACGAAGGAGGAGGAGGAAGAGAGCGGTATGGCCGGTCTTGGATCCCTCTTCGGCTAAATATGGATAATGACTTGAGGTGAATGGGATTATGGAGTATATCTACGCTGCACTGCTCCTGCACAACGCAGGGAAGGATGTAACTGATGAGAATGTGGCCGCTGTCCTGGAGGCGGCTGGCGTCGCTGTCGAGGATGTCCGGGTCAAGGCGCTCGTCGCCGCGCTCGAGGATGTGAATATCGAGGAGGCTATCAGCCAGGCTGCCGTCGCACCGGTCGCTGCACCTGCGGCTGCTGCTGCCCCGGCGGCCGCGGCCGCCGCCCCTGCAGAGGAGGAGGCTGAGGAGGAGGAGAAGAAGGAAGAGGAAGAAGAGAGCGGCATGGCCGGTCTTGGAGCCCTCTTCGGCTAAATATCTTTTTTTGGCGATCAGTCCGTTGGCGTCCGGGGATATCCCGGAGTGTGTGCCCTCCCCGAGGGGGTTGTTGGTCCTAAATTGTTCTGCAATGGGGAACTAATCTCTGCGTTTCCTGCTCTATTTATCATTCGACCGTCAGCACACCGAGAGATCTACAGCCCAAACTCCTCGCCGATTGGGGAATATATCAAGTCTGAGCGTCTCTGCGATCGTTTGCACTTCTTCCCCCCGCATTCGCATTCCTATGGGGCTAAAAGCGTAACTTTCTGTCTTTGGATGATTCTGATGAGTGCCGGGCGTGCACACCCTGCCCTCGGCCGGCCCCGCCCGCTCACTTTCGCACCGCGCGGCTAATTCGTTATATCGTTCCTCAGCCAAGGATTGGAGTATGGCACGCATACCCTCTCTCCGCCACGATCAAACCCTCTTTCGGGACATCGACGTCTTCGAGCCCGCATATGTCCCCGAACAACTCCATCACCGCGACGCCCAGACCCGGGAGCTCGTCTTCCTCATCAGTCCAGCCATCCAGGGTGCGAGCCCGATGAACGCTATCCTCCGAGGCCCCCCCGGGACCGGGAAGACCACCACCGTCCGCCAGATCTTTCATGAGCTGACCCGGACCACCCGGGATGTCATACCGGTCTACGTCGACTGCCGGCAGGACCGCACACCGTTCGCCGTCTACCGGACCATCTTTGAAGGGATCTTCAACTACGCCCTGCCCTCGGCCGGCCGGCACCCCGACGATATCAAGGAGAGCATCGTCGCCCGGCTCAGGGAGCGCCGTGCCGCGCTCATCGTCTGCCTCGACGACGCAGACTATCTCATCGTGGCCGGCACCTACAACACCCTCCTCTACCAGATCCTCCGACTCTATGAGAAGTGGGATGTGCGAAAACCTGGTATCTTTGCGGTTACAAGCGATCTTTCCCTGAACCTCTACGCGGAGGCCGACGCAAGTGTCCGGTCGGTCTTCCATCCGACCGAGATCAACTTCTGGCCCTACACGAAGCCCGAGATCCGCGATATCCTCGG
>FZPS01000110.1_pt39 | contig 27031 bp, 41 predicted proteins | sample 1817821 | NCBI WGS metagenome assembly FZPS01 (sample SAMEA104158645, study PRJEB21678) | metagenome | place: Germany | collected 2015-04-21
GGGGACAACGTTCAGATGACAATAAAGCTAATCACCCCAATCGCTATCGAAGAGGGTCTACGCTTTGCTATCCGTGAGGGTGGCAGGACTGTCGGAGCAGGCGTTGTTGCTTCCATTATCGAATAGTTAAAAATGATTGAAAACACTATCCCTCAAGCTATGGGGGATAGTGCTTTCATTGTTAATAAATCTTTAAAAAAACACTTGCTTTTGATAGACGGCTAGTGTATTATTAAATGGTTGCTTTATGTAAGCAATTTTTAAAGGATGTTAAGGATGATGTAAAAGGTTGCCGGTTGGTGAGCCGGGGAATTTTTACGGACTAGTCCGCTTAAATCGGGCGAAAGGACCTATGTTACTCAGTAGCTTATTTTTTTTCAAGCAAAAGATGAAACGCACGGCTGAGTGTAAACAAAGTTGTCTATTGCCCTGCTTTAACTTCAAATACGGGTGCAAAGCTACCCAAATGCGAAAAAGGAGGGAAAAAATTGGCTAATCAAAAGATCAGAATCAAGCTCAAGGCCTATGACCACACACTAATTGATCAATCGGCTCAAAAAATAGTAGAAACAGCCAAGAATACAGGGGCTGAGGTATCTGGACCAGTGCCACTGCCGACTGACAAGGAAGTAATCACCATACTTAGGGCTCCTCATAAATACAAGGATGCTCGTGAGCAGTTTGAAATGAGAACTCACAAACGTTTAATTGATATTCTAAGCCCAACACCAAAGACAGTAGATTCTCTGATGAGACTGGACCTGCCTGCAGGAGTTGACATTGAGATTAAGTTATAAGGGCAAAGAAACTACAGTACTAGAACGGAGGTTTTAAGAAATGCTAAAAGCCATTCTGGGTAAAAAGCTGGGCATGACTCAGGTCTTTACAGAAGACGGTCTGCTTATACCAGTTACAGTGGTAGAGGCTGGCCCCTGTGTAGTGACTCAAGTCAAGACTCAGGACAAAGATGGTTACAGTGCTCTTCAGGTGGGCTATGACGATATTAGACCAAAGCTGGTCAACAGGCCACTAAAGGGACACTTTGATAAAGGTAAGATAGGCTACAGGCGCTATCTTAGAGAGTTTAAACTAGAAAATGCAGACAAGTTTAATGTTGGAGACGAGATCACAGTTGACATATTTTCCGCAGGAGACAAGGTGGATGTCAGCGGAAGATCCAAGGGTAAGGGCTATGCTGGTAGCATCAAGAGATGGAACCAGAGCAGAGGACCCATGTCCCATGGTTCTAAATACCACCGTGGTCCTGGTGCCATGAGCGCTGGCTCATCACCTGCCAAAGTACAAAAGGGCAGACCCCTGCCTGGCCGTATGGGATTTGACAAGGTTTCAGTTCAAAACCTAGAGATCGTCAAGGTGGACAAGGATAGAAACCTACTACTAATCAAGGGTGCCCTCCCTGGACCAAAGGGAACACTTTTGACTATCAAAAACACAGTTAAGCATTAAGCTCAATGACGGAAAGGAGGAAATGCTATGCCTAAAGTAGCTTTATATAGCATGGATGGAACAGCAGTCGGAGATATAGATCTAAGTGATGACATTTTCGGCGTTGAGGTCAATCACCATGTGATGCATCAGGTAGTAAAGATGCAGCTAGCAAACAAAAGACAGGGTACACAATCAGCACTAACTCGCGCAGAGGTTAGAGGCGGCGGGGCCAAGCCCTGGAGACAAAAGGGTACAGGTAGGGCTAGACACGGTAGTATCAGGAGTCCAATTTGGAGAAAGGGCGGAGTAGTTTTTGCTCCAAAGCCAAGGTCCTATAGATACAGCCTACCCAAAAAGGTCAGAAGGCTAGCTATGAAAAGTGCTCTTAGCTCAAAGGTAAACGAAGAAGCTATCCTAGTTTTAGATTCACTAGAGCTAAAAGAAGCAAAGACCAAGGAAATGGCCAAGGTCTTGGACAACTTCAATATTAACAAAAAAGCCCTGATTGTATTAGAAGGCAAGAACGAAACCGTGGAGAGGGCAGCTCGCAATATCCCCGGAGTCAAGCTTGCATATGTTAATACCCTAAATGTACTTGATATCTTAAATTATGACAACTTCGTAATCACTCAGGATGCAGTTAAAAAGGTTGAGGAGGTGTACGTATAATGAAAAGTCCATATGATATCATAATCAAGCCAGTATTAAGTGAGAAAAGCTATGATGAGATGGCAGACAAGAAATACACCTTCTTGGTTCACCCCAAGGCAAACAAGACTGAGATTAAAAAGGCAATAGAAGAAATATTCGATGTAAAAGTAGAACGTGTCAACACCCTTCGCCAGCTAGGCAAAATCAAGAGGATGGGAGTCCACTCAGGTAGGAAGCCCTCCTTTAAGAAGGCCTATGTAAAGCTTACAGCTGACAGCAAGGAAATTGAGTTCTTTGAAGGAATGGCACAATAAGGAGGTAAGTTAAATTGGCTATAAAAAAGTATAAACCGACCTCCCCTGCCAAAAGACATATGACAGTTACTAGCTTTGATATACTAACCAAGAAAAAGCCTGAAAAGAGCCTCTTGGTTTCACTAAAAAACAAAGCGGGCAGAAACAATGATGGCCGAATTACTGTTCGTCACCAGGGTGGAGGCGCAAAGAAAAAATACCGCATAATCGATTTTAAGAGAAACAAGGATGGCGTACCAGCAAAGGTTGCAGCCATTGAGTATGACCCAAATCGTAGTGCTTTTATCGCTTTACTACACTATGTAGACGGTGAGAAAAGGTATATCCTTTATCCTCACGGCCTAAAAGTGGGCGATACTGTTGTATCCGGAGAGGGAGCAGACATAAAGGTGGGTAACTGCCTAATGATGAAGGACATTCCACTAGGTACCGTTATTCACAACATAGAGCTTTACCCAGGCCGAGGCGGCCAGCTGGTAAGGTCTGCAGGAAACTCCGCTCAGCTAATGGCCAAGGATGGAAGCTATGTCCAGGTCAGGCTACCCTCAGGCGAGGTTAGGTTAATAAGACAAGAGTGCAAGGCTACTATAGGTCAGGTTGGTAACCTAGATCATGAAAACGTTACCATAGGCAAGGCCGGTAAGAGCAGGCACATGCGCAAGAGACCAACAGTTAGAGGGTCTGCTATGAACCCAGTTGATCACCCCCACGGTGGTGGTGAGGGTAGAGCACCAATCGGTATGCCCAGCCCAGTTACTCCATGGGGCAAGCCTACATTAGGCTACAAGACGAGGAAAAAGAACAAGTACACAGACAGATATATAGTACGAAGAAGAAGGAAAAAGAAATAGTTTGTGTATGGCGACTAATTTCTTTGGGAGATTCGAAAGGAGGCATATTGGATGAGCCAATCGCTTAGAAAAAGACCCTTTGTAGAACCGAGTCTTTTAAAAAAGATTCAAGGGATGAATGAAGAAGGAAAAAAATCCGTTATAAAAACTTGGTCTAGAGCATCTACCATATATCCAGATATGGTCGGTCACACAATAGCAGTCCACGACGGCAGAAAGCATGTTCCTGTATATATTACTGAGGATATGGTTGGACACAAGCTAGGAGAGTTTGCTCCCACCAGACTCTTTAGAGGACACGCAAGTGGTAATGAACGGACAACTTCGATTAAATAGTTTTTGTTAAGGAGGAGTTAAAGTGGCAACAAGAAGTAGAGAAAAGGCTAGAAGCCGCCGCGAAAATAGAGAAAAGCGTCCACACGCCACTGCTAGATATGTCCGTATATCTTCCCGAAAGGTAAAGATAGTTATCGACATGATTCGTGGCAAAAAGGTAGACGAAGCCCTTAATATACTTGAGTTTACACCTAAGGCAGCAGCTTTGCCAGTTAAAAAGCTGCTACAATCAGCTATTGCCAATGCGGAAAACAACCTAGACTTGGATCCTAGCAACCTATACGTTGCAGAGGTATATGCTAACCAGGGCCCAACCCTAAAAAGGTATAGACCGAGAGCCCATGGTAGAGCAACCCCAATTATGAAAAGAACAAGTCATATTGGCATAGTTTTAGATCAAATTAATGCATAAGGAGGGAAAGCATAAGTGGGTCAAAAAGTAAATCCCCATGGATTAAGAGTTGGCGTAATCAAGGACTGGGATGCAAGATGGTATGCTAGTAAAAAGGACTTTGCAGACAACCTAATAGAGGATGTCAAGCTAAGGGAAATGCTAAAAAAGAAGCTATATCATGCAGGTATCTCCAAGATAGAAATTGAAAGAGCAGCCAACCGTGTTAGAGTTAATATACACACCGCAAAGCCAGGTATAGTTATAGGCAAGGGCGGCACAGGTATAGAATCAATAAAGGCTGAAGTTGAAAAGTTTATAAACAAAAAGGCTATTCTTAATATAGTTGAGGTCAAATCTCCAGATACAAGTGCTCAACTAGTCGCAGAAAACATTGCTGCACAGCTAGAGCGTAGAATCTCCTTTAGGAGGGCTATGAAGCAGGCTATGCAAAGGTCAATGAGGGCTGGTGCAAAGGGTATAAAGACAATGGTCGCTGGTCGACTTGGAGGTACTGACATTGCCAGAAGTGAAGGATATCATGAGGGTACTATACCCCTACAAACCTTGAGAGCAGATATAGATTATGGTTTTGCAGAAGCAGACACAACCTATGGCAAGCTAGGTGTCAAGGTATGGATTTATAAAGGGGAGGTCCTTCCTCAGGCGAAGAAAAGACCGGAAGGAGGAAAATAACATGTTGATGCCCAAAAGGGTAAAACGCCGCAGAGTTCACAGGGGTAGATTAACCGGTAAGGCAACTCGAGGCAATACAATCACCTATGGTGAATATGGCCTACAGGCATTAGAACCCGCATGGATAACAAGCAATCAAATAGAGGCAGCACGTATAGCCATGACTAGATATATTCGAAGGGGCGGCAAGGTTTGGATAAAGATATTCCCAGACAAGCCCATAACAGAAAAGCCTGCTGAGACCCGTATGGGTAGTGGTAAGGGCTCACCTGAATACTGGGTGGCTGTTGTAAAACCCGGCAGGATAATGTTTGAACTAGCAGGTATACCGGAGGAGGCTGCAAAGGAAGCACTGCGCCTAGCAGCTCACAAACTTCCCATCAAAACAAAGTTCGTAAAAAGAGAAGGAATGGGTGGTGAAGGTAATGAAAGCTAATAAATTTAGAGACATGTCCGGAGAAGAGCTTAATGCCAACCTGACTGAGTTAAAGAGCGAATTGTTCAACCTTCGATTCCAGTTAGCAACCGGACAGTTGGATAACCCAATGCGAATCCGTGAAGTCAAAAAGGATATTGCTAGAGTTAAAACCATTCTTCGAGAAAGAGAGTTAAAGGCCCTAGAGGCTTGATGGAAAAGGAGGAATAGCAATTGGCTGACGTGACAAGAGGAATCCGCAAGACAAAGGTCGGTACAGTAGTTAGCAACAAGATGGACAAGACCATCGTTGTGGCCATAGAGACCAGAGTCAAGCATAAATTATACGGAAAAACTATGAAACGCACTACTAAAATAAAGGCACATGACGAAGAAAACACTTGCAACATAGGCGATCGCGTAAAGATTATGGAGACTAGACCCCTTAGTCGTGACAAGCACTGGCGCCTAGTAGAAGTATTAGAACGTGCTGAATAGGCTTAGAAGTGCATTTGAGAGGAGGGTGCAAACAAAATGATACAACAAGAGTCGCGTCTTAAGGTAGCAGACAATTCTGGAGCCAAAGAGATTATGTGTATTCGTGTATTAGGTGGCTCTGGCAGGAGATTTGCCAATATAGGCGATGTTATAGTTGCATCTGTTAAGAACGCAACACCCGGCGGTGTTGTTAAAAAAGGTGAAGTTGTTAGGGCAGTTATAGTTAGGACCAAAAAGGGCCTACAGAGAAATGACGGATCCTATATCAAGTTTGATGATAATGCTGCAGTTATTATAAATGACCAAAAGCAACCCAGGGGTACCCGTATCTTTGGACCTATAGCAAGGGAGCTTAGGGACAAGGACTATATGAGGATAATATCCCTTGCCCCAGAAGTATTATAATAGGAGGTGGTTACTGTGGTGAAAAAAGCAAAAAAGTTACACGTTAGAAAAGGTGATACCGTAGAAATCATTTCCGGCAAGGACAAGGGTAAAAGAGGTGTAGTCCTAGCAGCGGCCCCAAAGGAAGGCAAGATTGTAGTTGAAGGCGTAAATATGCTAACAGTACACGTAAAGCCTAGGGGTGCTGGAGAACCTGGCGGTATTATTAAGAAAGAAGGGGCAATATATGCCTCAAAGGCAATGCTAGTATGCAAGAAATGCAAAAAGACCACAAGAATTTCACATAAAATTCTAGATGACGGTAGCAAGCTAAGAGTATGCAAGAACTGCGAAGAAACATTTAATGACTAAGTTTTCTTCTCTGAAGGGAGGTAAATGATTTGGCAAGATTAAAGGATTTTTATAAAAATGAAGCAGCCCCAGCGCTGATGGAAAAGTTTAAATATAAAAGCGTAATGCAGATACCAAAGATAGAAAAGGTCATAGTAAATATGGGAGTCGGAGAGGCCAAGGAAAATCCAAAAGTATTAGAGTTTGCAGTGGATGACCTTGCAACCATAACAGGACAAAAACCCATAATAACCAAGGCTAAAAAATCAGTTGCTGCATTCAAACTGAGAGAGGGTATGAGCGTAGGTACCAAGGTTACACTCAGAGGAGATAGAATGTACGAATTTTTAGACCGTCTGCTAAATGTGGCATTACCCCGTGTAAGAGACTTCAGAGGAGTATCTGATAAGGCCTTTGACGGACGTGGCAATTACTCACTGGGAATAAAAGAACAACTAATTTTCCCTGAGATAGACTATGACAAGATCGACAAGGTAAGAGGAATGGATATTAGTATAGTCACAACTGCCAAAACTGACGAAGAGGCTAGGGAACTACTGAAGCTTTTAGGGATGCCTTTCGCAAATAGAGTCCAATAGTTTGATAATAAGGAGGGACACAATTGGCTAAAAAATCCATGAGAGTAAAGCAACAGAGAAAACCCAAATATTCAACCCGAGCCTATAATAGATGCCGTTTATGCGGACGTCCTCATGCTTATTTGAGAAAATTCGGTGTTTGCCGTATTTGCTTCAGAGAGCTAGCATACAAGGGACAAATACCCGGCGTTAAAAAGGCGAGCTGGTAAAAAGCAGCGACTGGAAGGAGGTAGAAATATGGTAGTTACTGATCCCATTGCGGATATGCTTACCCGCATAAGAAATGCACTGGTTGTTAAGCATGAAGTTGTAGAGATGCCGGCTTCAAAGATGAAGAAGGCCATTGCAGATATATTGGCACAAGAGGGTTTAATAAAGGGATACAAGGTAATTGAAGATGACGTTCAAGGCCTTATTAAATTAACTCTTAAATACGGCCATAACGGAGAACGCGTGATTAGCGGACTAAAAAGAATAAGCAAGCCCGGACTTAGGGTTTATGCAAAAAAAGATGAGGTGCCAAAGGTACTTGGTGGACTAGGCTTGGCTATTATATCCACATCCAAGGGTGTAATGACTGACAAGCAAGCCCGCAAGGAAGGCGTTGGCGGAGAGGTATTGTGCTATATTTGGTAAATCAGATTGGCATATAGTAGATTATTTAGACGGAAGGCGGTGTAATTATGTCGCGAATTGGTAAGATGCCTATAGAGCTACCCGATAAGGTGACCATTACAGTAGATGATGACAACCTAGTAACAGTAAAGGGTCCAAAGGGAGAGCTCTCGCAGCAGATTCACAAGGATATTAAGGTCGTTGTTGAGGATGGCCAAATCAAGATTGAAAGACCATCAAACAGCAAGCCGCACAGGTCACTACACGGACTTAGCCGCTCTTTGATAAACAATATGGTTGAGGGTGTAGTAAACGGCTTTAAAAAGAAGCTAGAAATAAACGGTGTTGGATATAGAGCCCAAAAGCAGGGCAAAACCTTAGTTTTAAACGTAGGATATTCCCATCCTGTTGAAATAGAAGAAGAGGATGGCATAGAATTTGAGGTCCCCGCTGCTAACCAGGTTATAGTCTCTGGTATAGACAAGCAGAGGGTAGGCGCAGTAGCTGCCGTAATTAGGGGAACAAGACCACCTGAGCCATACAAGGGCAAGGGTATCAAGTATGAAGACGAGAGAATTATCCGCAAGGAAGGCAAGACCGCAAACTAAAGGGAAGGAGTGAAGCTTAGGTGATTACAAAGACAAACAAGAATGCCAACAGGAAAAAAAGGCATAATCGCGTCCGAACAAAGGTAACTGGGACTGCTGAAAGACCACGCCTTAATGTATATAGGAGCTTGAACCATATATATGTTCAGATAATAGATGATGTTAATGGCACAACCCTTACAAGTGCTTCTTCCCTGGATCCTGACCTAAAGCAGGCCGCTGGTAACAAGACAAAAAAAGAGGTTGCCAAGTTAGTTGGAGAAGCAGCTGCAAAAAAGGCCTTGGAGAAGGGAATAAAGCAAGTTGTATTTGACCGCGGTGGTTATATATACCACGGGCGAGTTTTAGAAGTTGCAGCCGGTGCAAGAGAAGCCGGTTTGGAATTTTAAAAGGAGGGTAATAGATGGACCGAATAGATGCCAGCACGCTGGATCTGAAGGATAAAGTGGTAAGCATCAACCGAGTAGCCAAGACCGTCAAGGGTGGCAGGAATATACGCTTTAACACAGTTGTTGTTGTCGGAGACGAAAACGGTCATGTGGGTGTTGGAATGGGAAAGGCAGTAGAAATCCCAGAGGCTATTAGAAAAGGCATAGAGGACGCTAAAAAGCATTTAATAAAGGTTCCCATTGTCAATACAACCATACCCCATGAGGTAAATGGTAGATACGGAGCAGGCCATGTACTAATGATACCAGCCCAGGAGGGTACCGGTGTTATAGCAGGTGGACCAGTCCGTGCAGTTCTTGAGCTAGCCGGAATCCGTGATATTAGGACAAAATCACTTGGAACAAACAATCCGAGAAATGTCATAAATGCTACCATGGAGGGTCTTAGACAGCTTAAAACAGTAGAAGATGTTGCCAAGCTTAGAGGCAAGTCTGTCGATGAGATCTTAGATTAGGAGGGAACTTACTATGGCAAAACTAAAGGTTACCCAGGTAAGGAGCACCATAGGGTGCAAAAAGGATCAGATTGCCACTATGGAAGCACTCGGTTTAAGAAAAATCAGAGCCGAAAAGATCCATGATGACAATCCCGTAATAAGAGGTATGATCAATAAGGTCAACCACCTTGTTGAAGTTGAAGAAATTGACGAGTAAGGAGGTGCGACTCAATGAAATTACATGATTTAAGACCTGCTGAGGGCGCCACTAGAACAGCTAAGAGAAAAGGACGCGGACCAGGCTCAGGCCTAGGCAAAACTGCAGGACGCGGCCAAAAGGGTCAAAAATCAAGAAGTGGTAGTGGTATTAAGCCAGGCTTTGAGGGTGGACAGATGCCCTTAATTAGGAGACTCCCTAAAAGAGGCTTTACAAATATATTTGCCAAGGTATATTCTATAGTAAACATAAAGGACTTAGAAGTATTCGAGGCTGATACTATAGTCACACCAGAGCTATTAAAGGAAGCAGGCTTGATTAAAAAGCTAAGTGACAACATTAAAGTTCTTGGCGATGGAGAGCTTAGCAAAAAGCTAACAGTACAAGCCCACAAATTTAGTAAATCAGCTCAGGAGAAAATAGAGGCCTTAGGTGGAAGGGCAGAGGTGATATAAAATGCTGGAAACCTTTAGGAACGCTTGGAAGATTGAAGACCTGAGAAAGAAAATCTTATTCACTTTGCTTATGCTGGCCATTTATAGGCTAGGTGTTTTTGTGCCAATCCCCTTTGTGGATACTGGTTACTTAAACTCCATAATTGAGCAGGGTGCAGAACAAGGTGCCGGACTATTGAGCTTGTTTAACATTATATCCGGTGGAGCCTTTGGAAACTTTACCATATTTGCAATGGGTATAACCCCCTATATAAATGCTTCTATTATAATGCAGCTACTTACAGTTGCAATACCAAAGCTAGAGCAGCTAGCCAAGGAGGGAGAAGAGGGGAGCAAAAAGATTGCCCAGTACACCAGGTATGTTACTGTAGGTCTGGCATTTTTGCAGTCCTTTGGTATCACCTATGGGCTTGCAAGTGGAGCGCTCAAGTATAAAAACATTGGCGTTTACTTGCTAGTATCACTTACCTTGACTGCAGGTACAGCCTTTTTAATGTGGCTAGGAGAACAGATTACAGAACGCGGTATTGGAAATGGTATATCCATGATTATATTTATCTCAATCATTTCCAGAGGTCCTTCATCTATTGAGTACCTGTTCCAGGCCGCAAAGTCCGGCATGATCCAGTGGTATTATATACCTGTAATTGCTGCCTTTATGGTATTATTAGTAGCAGGCGTTATATATGTTGATAGGGGACAAAGAAGGATCCCAGTCCAGTACTCCAAGAGGGTAGTAGGCAGAAAGATGTACGGTGGCCAAAGTACCCATATTCCGATGAAGGTTAACTCTTCTGGAGTTCTACCAGTAATATTCGCAGTTTCCTTCTTGGCTGTGCCTCAAACAATAGCACAGTTTTGGCCTAATACAGGCTTTGCAAACTGGATTACTAAAAACTTTTCACAATCCAGCTTGCCCTATGCAGTAATTTACGCACTACTTATTATATTCTTTACCTACTTTTATACACAGATTACCTTTAATCCTGTGGAGATTTCCAACAACCTAAGGCAATATGGTGGCTTTGTACAGGGTATTAGACCAGGAAAGCCAACAGCAGACTTTTTAAAGAGGATCTCAGTTCGTTTAACTCTGGTAGGGGCCTTGTTCTTGGCTGCTATAGCTATATTACCTATAGTAGCAGCCAGAATAACCAAGCTAAATCTAGGCTTTGGTGGTACCGCAGTATTGATTGTTGTCGGTGTTGCCCTTGAGACTACCAAGGAATTAGAGTCCCAGATGCTAATGAGACATTACAAGGGTTTCTTAAATAAGTAGGTAGTATAGATGATTATATTAAAGTCAAGCAATGAAATAGAGCTAATGAGGCAGGCCGGCAGGATTGTAGCCGGTGCCCACCAAGCAGTTAGAAAAGCAATAAGACCTGGTGTCACTACAGAGGAATTAGACAAGATAGCAGAGGACTACATCCTATCCCATGATGGGGTACCAGCCTTTAAGGGCTACGCTGGATTTCCAGCAACAATATGTGCCTCTGTAAATGAAGAGGTTATACACGGGATACCGGGCAAGAAAGTACTAAAAGAAGGCGACATAATCAGCGTAGATATAGGCGCCTTTTACAAGGGATATTGTGGCGATGCCGCCAAGACTCATCCAGTAGGTGAGATTAGTCCAAAGGCGACTGAGCTTATAGAGGTCACCAGAGAGTCCTTCTATGAAGGATTGAAATATGCGCGTACGGGATACCGACTTTCTGACATATCCCATGCGATACAAAGCTATGTAGAAGCAAAGGGTTTTTCGGTGGTAAGAGCGTTTGTTGGCCACGGTATAGGTCAAAGCATGCATGAGGACCCTCAGATACCCAATTTCGGTAAACCCGGAAAAGGACCGCGGCTGCGTCCGGGGATGACCTTGGCCATAGAGCCAATGGTAAATGAGGGAACAGTGGATGTGGAGATAATGTCCGATGGCTGGACTACTCTAACCAAGGATAGGCGACTGTCAGCCCACTATGAACACACCATAGCCATTACTGAAGGCGAACCTGACATTTTGACTTTAGAGGAGTTATTGTTATGATGGAGGATAAGCTTAAGTTAGGCCAGGTAGTTGTGGCCAAGGCAGGTAGAGAAAAGGGTAAAGCCTTTTTGGTAATCGGTCGACTGGACCATGAGTATGTTTTAATAGCAAACGGCGTTAATAGGACAATAGACAAACCAAAGAAAAAGAAGATAAAGCATCTAGAAAAAAGACCGGAGATTGCCCATGAGCTAGGACAAAAGTTTAAAAATGGCGACAAGGTTTTTGATGCAGAGCTTAGAAAAAGCTTAAGATCGATGGGATTAGACAAGTAAGGAGGTTGGTATTGATTGGCTAAGGAAGATGTAATTGAAGTTGAAGGCAAGGTAATAGATGCATTACCAAACGCTATGTTCCAGGTTGAGCTGGATAATGGCCACAAGGTATTAGCACATATTTCTGGAAAGCTTAGAATGAATTTTATTAGGATCTTACCGGGTGATAGGGTAACAATTGAACTGTCGCCCTACGATTTAACCCGCGGACGTATTACTTGGCGCGGCAAGGCATAAGGAGGGTTGCTGATTATGAAAGTTAGACCATCTGTTAAACCAATATGTGAAAAATGTCAGATCATTAGACGCAAGGGAAGGGTCATGGTGATCTGCGAAAACCCAAAACATAAACAAAGGCAGGGCTAATAACTAGACCTATGCCTACAAAGTGTTTAGAAAAGAACAAAACAAGCAATAATTAACATATGGAGGTGTAAGTATTGGCACGTATTTCCGGTATAGACCTACCCAGGGACAAGAGGGTAGAAATAGGCTTGACCTATATTTACGGTATCGGTAGAAGTAAGGCACAAGAAATTGTTGCAAATACAGGTATAAATCCCGACACTCGTATAAAGGATCTGACAGAAGCAGAAGTTTCAAAACTTAGAGAATATATAGACAACAATGTACAGGTTGAAGGTGACCTTAGAAGAGAGGTATCCCTAAACATAAAGAGGCTCGTTGAGATAGGCTGCTATAGGGGTATTCGTCACCGCAGAGGCCTGCCTGTTCGTGGGCAGAGCACCAAACAGAACGCTAGGACTCGCAAGGGACCAAAGCGTACAGTTGGACGTAAAAGGAAATAAGGAGGGGCATGAATGGCAAAGCAAACTAGCAGAACACGCAGACGTCGTGAAAAGAAAAATATCGAGCGCGGCGCAGCACATATCCAGTCTACATTTAACAATACCATTGTTACAATAACAGACACAAATGGAAATGCGATATCCTGGGCAAGCGCAGGCGGCCTTGGTTTTAGGGGTTCTAGGAAAAGCACCCCATTTGCTGCCCAATCAGCTGCTGAAACAGCTGCTAAGGCTGCTATGGAACAAGGCTTAAAGACCGTTGAGGTCTATGTAAAGGGCCCCGGTTCTGGCAGAGAGGCTGCAATCAGATCACTGCAGGCAGCTGGATTGGAAGTTAGTATGATAAAGGATGTGACTCCGATTCCCCATAACGGATGTCGTCCGCCAAAGAGAAGAAGAGTCTAGGATATGGAGGTGTTATAGATGGCAAGATATACAGAAGCAGTTTGTCGCCTTTGCCGTAGAGAAGGTATGAAGCTCTACCTAAAGGGAGACAGATGCTATAGCGATAAATGTGGAGTAACTCGCAGACCCCAAGCACCAGGACAGCATGGTACGGGACGTAGAAAACTATCAGAGTATGGATTGCAGCTACGAGAAAAGCAAAAGGCAAGAAGGATATATGGGGTACTAGAAAAGCAATTTGCTAACTATTTTGTCAAGGCAGAAAAGATGAAGGGCATTACAGGCGAAAACCTACTACAGCTATTAGAAAGAAGGCTAGACAACGTAGTATACCGCTTAGGATTTGCTCAGTCCAGGCCGCAAGCACGCCAGCTAGTCAGGCACGGACATATCACCGTAAACGGAAGAAAGGTAAACATACCTTCCTTTTTGGTAGACCTTGATGACATAGTAGCAGTAAAGGCAAAGAGTGCTTCAGAAGTAGAGCATTTCAAGCTTTTGAAAGAGGGTACTGGAAGGACAGTAGCACCGTGGCTAGAAGTAAATTATGAGGCGCTAGAGGCAAAGGTTGTATCCCTGCCAAGCAGAGAAGATATCGATGTCGAAATCCAAGAGCATCTCATAGTTGAGTATTATTCTCACTAATAGAAGATGATATTGCCTAGCAGTATCATTTCCCCTCGAAATAAGCAGATACCAAATTATTTATGAGGAGGGTTTATGCATGATAGAAATTGAAAAACCTAATATAGAGATAACAGAGTTAAGTGAAGACGGATCCTATGGAAAGTTTGTGGTAGAGCCCTTAGAGCGAGGCTTTGGTACTACCATGGGCAATTCCCTACGTAGAGTATTGCTGTCATCCCTACCAGGGACTGCAGTATCCTCTATAAAGGTAGATGGAGCCTTGCACGAGTTTACTACCCTGACAGGAGTCAAAGAGGATCTGGTAGAGATAGTACTCAACCTAAAAGGATTAAATTTACAGATGGAGGGGGACGAGCCTAAAACCCTAGTTATAAATGCTCAGGGTGAAGGTGTAGTAAAGGCCGGCGATATAATTGCCGATGCTGATGTGGAGATTAAAAACCCAGACCATCACATAGCCACCCTCAATGAAGACGCAAAGTTGTATATGGAGATAAATATAGAAAAGGGCAGGGGCTATGTTCCCGCCGAGCGAAATAAAAAGCCTGGCCAGCCCATAGGTATTATTCCAGTAGACTCCATTTTCAGTCCTATCCGCAGGGTCAACTACAATGTAGAAAACACCCGTGTCGGTCAGGTAACAGACTTTGATAAGCTAACCCTAGAGGTATGGACCAACGGTACTATTAGGGCGGATGAAGCCACTAGCTTGGCGGCTAAAATAATGAGCGAACACCTATCCCTTTTCGTAGACCTAACAGCTCACCTAAATGAGCTAGAGATAATGGTTGAAAAGGAAGAGGATGAAAAGGAAAAGGTTCTAGAGATGACCATAGAGGAACTAGATCTTTCTGTACGTTCTTATAACTGCTTGAAGCGAGCCGGTATCAATACAGTACAGGAGCTTATCCAAAGAACCGAAGAGGACATGATGAAGGTTAGGAATCTTGGTAAAAAATCTCTTGAAGAGGTAAATAACAAGCTAGCAGCACTAAACTTGAGCTTAAAGAAAAAAGATGATGAAGACTAGGATAGAATAAGGAGGGATAGTATGCCCGGACATAGAAAGTTAAACAGGCCAACAGACCAGCGTATGGCTTTGCTTAGAAATCAGGTCACTGCCCTTTTATGGCATGGCCGTATAGAAACTACAGAGGCTAGAGCAAAAGAGGTTAGGAAAATTGCTGAAAAGCTTATAACCCTAGCTGTCAAGGAATACGATCAAAGCGAAGTAGTTAAAAAGAATGTAAACAATGAAAAGGGTCAGACCGTAACTATTGAGGTTACCAACGACAAACCTTCTAAGCTAAACGCAAGAAGGAGAATGATGGCAGTATTATATGATCAAAAGTCACCCCGTGAGGATGGAGAAACCAAAAAAGAGTATGCCGATAGGCTAAGAGAGGTCAAGCACCCCCTCGTAGAAAAGATCTTTAACGAATATGGTCCAAAGTACAGAAAGAGAAAAGAAGAGCTGGGCCAGGGCGGTGGCTATACAAGGATACTCAAAAAGGGTCCCCGCAGAGGAGACGGAGCAGAGACTGTTATTATCGAGCTCGTTTAGCTACTGTTTTTACAAGGGCTTTTGGATAAACGGATTAAGTTCATGGGATGTTTTTCCTATAGCTTAATCCATATTTTTTATAGGCCATCTTCATTTTCTAAAGCTATTAGATTAGAACAGGCAAAAGAGTTTATATATAGTAGAGTAAAATGTAAGGAGGGTGGATTTTGCAGCCTATCATTCAGATAAAAGACCTATACTTTGATTATATAAATAGCGAGGGCAAGGAAACAGCAGCCTTAGATGGGGTATCACTAGATATCCATAAGGGTGAGTTTCTTGTTATTATCGGCCACAATGGATCAGGCAAATCTACCCTGGCCAAGCATATGAATGCCCTTTTGACCCCAAAAAGAGGACAGGTTCTAGTAAAGGGCATGGATACAAAAGATGAGGATAGGACCTGGGATATAAGGCAGACTGCAGGCATGGTCTTTCAAAATCCAGACAACCAGATGGTAGCAACCATAGTGGAGGAGGATGTGGCCTTTGGTCCTGAAAACCTAGGAGTAGCTTCAGAGCAGATTCGCGAAAGGGTGGACCAGGCCTTGAGGACTGTAGGTATGACCGAATATGCTAATACAGCCCCCCATTACCTATCAGGTGGACAAAAGCAAAGGGTAGCCATTGCAGGTGTTATAGCCATGAGGCCTGAAATTATAATTCTAGATGAGCCGACTGCTATGTTAGACCCCTCTGGCCGCAGAGAGGTAATGGAGACCATAGACTACCTAAACAAACATGAGGGTATTACAATAGTCCATATCACCCACTATATGGAGGAAGCAATAGCTGCTGACCGAGTTGTTGTTATGGAGGAGGGCAAGATAGTTGCCAAAGCTAGTCCACGAGAGATATTCAACCAGGTTGAAACCCTAAAGAGTATAGGCCTAGACGTACCCCAGGTAACAGAGCTTGCCCACCAGCTAAGAAAAGAAGGAATAAAGATAGAGGGTGACCCCCTTAGTATAGAGGAAATGGTGGAAGCGATATGCCGGTAAAGATAGAAAAGCTAACCCATACATATATGAAGGATAGTCCCTTTGAGGCTACCGCAATATTTGATATAAATCTTGAAATAGAAGACGGAGAATTTATAGGCCTTATAGGCCATACAGGCTCAGGAAAGTCTACTTTGATACAACACTTTAATGGTTTATTGCTACCAACAGAGGGTAGCCTGCTAATCAATGGTATCAAAATTAGCAAGGACAGTAAAAAGCTAAGTAGCCTACGTCAAAAGGTAGGCCTTGTTTTTCAGTATCCCGAGCATCAGCTATTTGAGGAGACTGTCTACAAGGACATAGGTTTTGGACCCAAAAACCTTGGCCTGTCTGAAGAAGAGATAGACAAAAGGATAAAGGAGTCTATTGCCTTAGTTGGACTTGATCTAGAGGAGCTAAGGGAAAGGTCCCCCTTTGAACTAAGTGGTGGCCAGCGCAGGAGAGTAGCAATAGCCGGTGTTTTGGCTATGGAGCCTGAGATACTTATCCTAGATGAGCCAACTGCAGGCCTTGACCCAAGGGGTAGGGACGAAATCTTTGCCAGGATAAAGGACCTGCATCAAAAGAAAGGGATTACAATAATACTAGTCTCTCATAGCATGGAGGACATAGCAAGGCTGGTAGATAGGATAATAGTCATGAACAAGGGTAGTCTTGCCCTAACTGGCAAGCCTGCTGAAATATTTGCCCATGCAGATAGACTAAGGGAGATGGGACTTGGCATACCCCAGATAACTGGTCTTATGAAGGCTTTAAAGGCTAGAGGCATGGATGTGCCAGATGATATCTACACAGTGGACCAGGCAAAAGAGGTATTATTAAAGGCTTTAAGGGGGTCGAGTAATGCTTAAGGATATAACTTTGGGCCAGTATTACCCAGAGGATTCCCCCATACACAAGCTTGACCCTAGGACCAAGCTTGTTATCACATTTATATATATAGTTATTATATTTTTCGTCCGCTATTATATTGGTTATTTATTTATTCTAAGCTTTTTACTCCTTACCATTTTCCTGTCTAGGATACCCCTAAGGTATGTATTAAAGGGCCTAAGACCCCTGCTCTTTATTATCATCATAACCTTTGTACTTAACCTATTTTTCAATACAGGTGGTACGGTCCTATTTAGGGTCTGGAAGATTACAGTTACAAGAGAAGGACTAAGGCAGGCTATCTTTATGGCCCTAAGGCTAATATTTCTAGTGTCAGGCAGCTCAATTTTGACCCTGACTACTTCTCCTATAGCCCTAACAGATGGTTTGGAGCTATTACTTAGACCCTTAAGGGTTATAAAATTTCCAGCCCACGAGCTGGCTATGATGATGACTATAGCCCTAAGGTTTATACCTACCCTACTTGAGGAAACAGACAAGATTATGAAGGCACAAAAGGCAAGAGGAGCCGATTTTGAGTCGGGGAACCTATTACAAAGGGCCAAAGCCCTAGTACCCCTGCTTGTCCCCTTATTTATCAGTGCCTTTAGAAGGGCCGATGAGCTAGCCATGGCCATGGAAGCCAGGTGCTATAGGGGCGGTGATGGCAGGACCCGGATGAAGATACTAAAGCTCAGCAAAAGGGACTATATAGCCTATGGTGTGAGTAGCCTTATGGTATTAGCAGTCCTTTTAAACTCTTACCTCTAAGTTAGGCTAAAGGACATTTGTGAGTTAAAGATAAGCTATAAAGGGGTAAAATACTATAGTGTTAGATAAACAAGCCATGGAAAAGAACATAAAGCTGACTATAGAATATGACGGTACAGATTATGCTGGCTGGCAGATACAGGACAATGCCATAACTATCCAGCAGGTCATCCAGGAAGCCCTTGAAAAACTAACTGGTGACCAGGTAAAGCTTGTAGGCTCTGGCAGGACTGATAGCGGAGTACATGCCTTAGGCCAAGTAGCCAACTTTTTTACCAGGTCTACTATTCCAAGTGACAGGTTTGACCATGCCTTAAATTCCATCCTCCCATCGGATATAAGGGTTTTATCCTCCCAGCAGGTTCCTTTAGACTTTCACGCAAGATATAGTGCTAAGGAAAAAACCTATCGTTATCAGATGCTAGTTAATACTCACGGTAGTGCTATAGTTAACCGGTTTTACTACCATGTCAGACCACCTTTAGATATAGAGGCCATGAAAAGGGCCTGCAAGGCCTTTATAGGGACCCATGACTTTGCTGCTATGCAGGCCACAGGATCAGCTGTAAAGTCAACTATTAGGACCATTTATGAGGCAGACCTAAAGGAAGACAAAGATAGGCTCTATTTTCTTGTAAGGGGCAATGGCTTTTTATACAATATGGTTAGAATAATGGTAGGTACCCTCATAGAGGTTGGCAGGGGCAAGATTAAAGATACAGATATTCCGGATATACTAAGATCAGGCAAGAGAGAAAGGGCAGGCTTTACAGCGCCCGCCAAGGGACTCTTTTTAGACAGGGTTTACTATTAAAATTTCCTTGACACTCCAGGGTCCTTGTATTATTATATAGGTTAGCGTTAAACAAGATCCACTAGCCCCGGGTCTTTGATATAAACGAATAAGAAAAGCAAAAAATTATACTTTATTGAACTTGATTGGAGGGAAACCATATATGAAGACCTACATGGCTAATGCCGAAACTGTTGAGCGCAAATGGTATGTAGTCGACGCCAAAGGCAAGACCCTTGGACGACTTTCATCTGAGATTGCGAAGATATTAAGAGGCAAGCACAAGCCCACATATACACCCCATGTAGACACAGGTGATTTTGTAATCGTAATAAATGCAGAACTAATTGAGGTAACTGGAAACAAGGGAGAGCAAAAGCTCTATAGGCACCACTCAGGATATCCAGGTGGACTAAAGGAAAGAACCTATAATGAGCTAATGGAAAAGGCTCCTACAAAGATAATTTATACTGCCGTTAAGGGTATGATGCCAAAGGGACCCCTTGGTAGAAAGATGCTCAAAAAATTAAAGGTATATGCAGGCCCGAGCCACAATCACGAGGCTCAGCAGCCTGAATTGCTGGAAATATAGGTGCACGAAAGGAGGAAATAATGAATGGCTAAGGTACAGTATTTTGGAACAGGAAGACGAAAAAAGTCTATTGCCAGGGTTAGACTTATACCCGGTGATGGAAAGTTTACTATCAACAAAAGAGACATAGACGATTATTTTGGTCTAGAGACTCTAAAAGTTATCGCCCGTCAACCCCTAGTATTGACTGAGACACAGGGTAGATTTGATGTTGTAGTCAACGTACACGGAGGCGGTTTTACAGGTCAGGCAGGCGCTATTCGACATGGAATTTCCCGTGCACTGCTCGAAGCGGATGAGGAGCTTCGCCCCATGCTGAAAAAGGCAGGCTACCTAACACGCGATCCGAGAATGAAGGAGAGAAAGAAATACGGCTTGAAAAAAGCAAGACGTGCTCCACAGTTCTCAAAGAGATAAAAAGCGGTCAACGCATTTATCAAGAAAAGCCCGATTTTACAAGGGTTACAGACGTTGTGAAATGTTGTCAAACGCACTGGAAATTACTCCGTGTGCAACACGTTTGCAACAGGTGTGCAACAAAAATATCAAAGATTTGCATAGGACATTTTTCAGTGAAGCAATTCGCTGGAAAGAGTCCTTTTCTTTTTGAAAGGACTTTCCTTTCCGTTCTCGCTATATCTTGTTAATCGCATCGACTAGCTCCTTAATATCAAAGTGGGTATAAACTTTCTCTGTGAGTGTCATTGCTCCAGAGTGTCCTACAATCTTCTTGATAATCGTCTGATCCACACCAGCTTCCGCTAACATAGAAATACAGGTATGTCTACAACAGTGAGGTGTACGGTCAATCTTTAGTTGTTCCATCAATGGTTGGAAGTAGCTATCATAATAGTTTCGGTACTTAAAGTGCTTACCGTCTTCTGTATGAAGCAGATATTCGCAATCAGGGATAGAATCAAACCATGACTGATAAAAGGGAAGAACTTTATCAGATATTGGAACCTTTCGAATTCCATTTTCCGTTTTACTGCTGATTACATCAAAGTACTGTTTCTCAAGATGGACATTTTCTTTCTTCAAATCTAACAATTCAGAAATTCTAACTCCATTATACAGGAGCATAAGGATAATCTGATAATACTTGTCCTCTTTCTGTTCCCAGATTCGAGTAATCTCTTCTTTATCAAATTTGTTGCGGTCATACTTGTTTGGATTACGGTCTTTGTATTGGAGAATATCTACAAAAGAAGAATAATCCTTGTTACAAATATCGTTTTTTAATGCAAAGTCATATAGCTGATTAAAGAGGACTTTTATCTTCTTTAGGGTTGGAAAATTCTTTCCACAGGTATCAATGACTTCCTGTAAGTCAACCAGTTTCAAATCCTTAAATACTTTGTTGTAAAGTGAACTGCAAGCCTTATAGGATGCTATATAGCCCTTTACATTGGATTCTGATACAGATGCATATTTCCGCTTTGACCATTCTTCGTAAACATCCAAAAAGGTCATCTTAGCAGCTTTTAGATCAAAAGGATTCTTATTATAGTCGGCAAGCATCTGTAATCCTTCTGCCTTGGTTGGGGCATATCCAATAATAATATAATCCCTTACTTGTTTATCCTTTGCTTTGTCATAATGCCATCCAACGGATTTTTTAACAGCGTAAGGATTTCGGCGTTTTCCGGAAAGCTTTGTTACACTTCCGTAGCCATTAGGTAACTTCATTCGCACCATTCCTTTCGTATATTTATTTGTAAAATCTGCAATGCAGAAAAATACCGTAGTAAAAATAACTAGTTCTAATCATGAATGACCTTGGTAACACTTGGTCTGATTGTCTTCCAGATATCATAATTGTCGTTTGTCTGACTTCCAGATTCTAATAATTCTTTCATTGCCTGCCAGTCTTTTAGAAACTGGATAAGGCTCTTATCTTCAAAGAAAATACCTGGTTCTCCGTTTAGGTCTCTTAATTTCACATCAAACACTTCATCAATAGCAAATAGTAACGGTAATACATCCCCGTCTGCCTGAATATCAAATTCAGCAAGTGAATTAACGTTAACATTTAGTGCATCTGCAATTTTTCTTAGTTGGTCAGGCTTTGGGATGTTCTTACCTAATTCATATTTGCGGATAGCAACTTCATGAATCCCTGCTTTATCTCCCAACTCTTTTTGTGTTAATCCACGAAATGTACGGATTAATTTAATCTTTTTACCTGTAGTCATGATAGACCTCCATTCTGCCTTGATCAGGCATTTTCACAATGATTGATACATATGTTCGAAATTTGCTACTATAGTAAGAATATAACATACCAAAACAAGAAAGTAAACATTAAATTTAAATCTATTGACAGAGCAATAAAAGGTCTGTATAATACACAATATAAACAGAGCAAGAAATGCTCTAATAGAATCATAGGGGGTGATATCTATGGCGGAAAAGATTTATCAAGTAGAACTTCCGCCATTTACCGGAAGGAATGTTCCAATCGCAGAGATTGCGAAAGCGATTGGAAAAGATCCACAGTATGTCAGGGTAGGGTTACAACAGGGAATTCTGAATTTCGGATATGTTTTGAAACTAGAAGATTCCAAAGAATTTAACTACTACTGCCCAGATCGAAAGGTCTGGGAAGAGACAGGATACTTCAGACCGGTAGAAATGGCAGTGTAACCTTATAAGCACGAAGTGGTAATAAGGTTATGAGTAAGTAGCGAAGCGGATTACGAATATCCGCTTTGACCAGAGTCGATGGAAAGGAGGTGGTCGCCATGGGGGAGATAAATCAAAAAAAGTCCTAACCGTGCAGGGTCAGGACTAGAAGATAATTGTAGAGGAGCTAACGATTATCTTATCTCACAAGTATGATTATATCATTAGCTCCTGCTACTGACAAACAGAACATTTTGACAGATAACAGGAGGATGTAGCGATGAATGAAACAAAGACAGAATTAAAATTAATCCATATGGAAGATGTGATATCCAAAGAAGTCAGCTGGCTATGGTATCCATATATTCCATTTGGAAAGATTACGGTCATTGAAGGAGATCCAGGGGAAGGAAAGACAACCTTAATACTTAAGATAGCAGCATTACTTAGTAAAGGATTGCCACTTCCCTGTACGAATGATATTCCATATGAGCCAATGGCAGTAATCTTTCAGACAGCAGAGGACGGACTTGAGGACACGATAAAGCCAAGATTGGAACAGGCAGGTGCTGATTGTTCCAAAATCCGAGTGATTGATGAATCGGAAAAGGAACTGACCATGAGTGATGAACGATTGGAGCAAGCAATTATTGAAACAAAGGCGAAGCTAATCATCCTAGACCCAATACAGGCATATATCGGAACGACAGTGGATATGCACAGAGCAAATGAAATCCGACCAGTATTAAAGCGGTTGGGAGTAATTGCAGACAAGTATCAATGTGCCATTATTCTTATCGGTCACATGAATAAGGCTTCTGGCACTAAATCAACGTATCGAGGATTTGGCTCCATTGATATTCAAGCTACTGCTAGAAGTGTTCTTCTGGTAGCAAGGCTTAAAGATAAACCAAACATCAGAATTATGGCACAAGATAAATCAAGTCTGGCACCAGCAGGAGATTCCATCGGATTTGAACTAACAGAAGATAATGGATTTGAATGTGTTGGAGCCTATGACATAACAGTAGATGAATTACTTAGTGGACAGGAGGGCAGAGGTAAAAAGAAGTTCGATATAGCAATATCTTTTATCACAGAGTATTTCAAGACAGTATCCGAAGTTTCTTCTAATCAGATTGAAGAAGACGCTGCTATTCAGGGAATTAAACGGAATACCTTATTAGCAGCAAAGAAGAAATTAGGAATTGTTGCAGATAAGAGAAAGCAGTCGAATGGTAAACAATATTGGATATGGAGTATGCCGGAGAAAAGAGTTTAACAGTCTCTCTTCTAGGAAAAGCGGATTCTAAATTCTTGAAAAGAGATTAGAATTTGTAATCCTAAAGAAACAGACGGTTAAACTCTTGCGGGTAGCAATAGAACCCTCGGAGAGCCCCCGCCGTTTTGGTTTGCCAAAACTGCTAGGGGGTTATCATCTTCGGCAAAGCTAAGATGATAACAGCACTTCTCCACAGGAAGAACAGATAAAGGAGGAGAAAATCTATGGGTAGCGTTTCCTATTCAGCACATATCAGCAATGGTAAAAGTGCAATTACAAGTAAGAGTAAATTACAAGGTGTGGCAATGCATAATCTTCGCAAATACAAATCTGAGGATTACAGTTCTGATAATATTATACTTCTAGAAGGAACAGAAAATCTATATCAGGATGTAAGAAATATTTACAAAAGAGAATTTGACGATGCTGTTCGGGAATACAATGAGAAACAGAAACGCCCGGAAAGAAGAATTGATGATTATTTTGAGCATGTTGCAAAACTGGATCAGGATATGGCGGTCGAAATTATATTCCAATGTGGGGATAAGCAGTTTTGGGAAGAACATGTGGAAAGCAAAGAAAAAATGTACAATGTTTACCGATATCTACTTTCTAGATTGAAAGAGTATTTACCAGATTTTAAGGTTACAAATGCCGTTATCCATTTTGATGAAGCTAGCCCACATATGCATGTAGTAGGAGTTCCAGTATGGAGTGGTACAAAGAAAGGGGTGTCAAAGAAGGTGTCAAAGAGAAATGTATTTACACCATCAATCCTGTCGGTTGTACTACAGGATAAGCTTAGAGAAGAAGCAAGAGACTGTTTTAAATTTAATATCCATGAGACGATTGGAGAAAAGAAAAAAGGCAGAAATCATGATTTGTCGGTAGCCGAGTATAAGGTACAGCAAGAGCTTCAAAATCTTAACGAGGTTAAATCGGAAAAGCAACAAGTAGAAACTTCAGTAAATACTGCGAAACAGCAAATAGATTCTTTGAAACTACAGTATGATAAATGGGATGAAGAAATTCAATCAAAACTGACGGATAAAAAGAAAATGGTTGAGAATCTAGATAATCAACTTGAAAGCAAGAAGCTAGTGCTTGATATTACAGAAGAAGAATTGAAACAAAAGAGTACTTTTTTAGAATTGCTAGATGTTGTGAAACAGATGATTCAGTTATATTTACCGCTACAACCTGACATTGAGGAATTTGCAAATATAATTGAAAGGGGAGAAAACATTACAGCTGGAAACTCATTTCGAAGCTTTCTTTCTACACTAGGACAGTTGCTATTATCTTTCAAGGAAATGGTGCAGGAAGGGTTCTGCTGGTTTCCGCGATTGATGAGATGGAACACAAGCAAAGGAGAAGTGGCTCCAGTATTTAGGGATGATCCGGGCGGATACAATTACAAGCTGGAAGCATTCCGCAATGTAGAGACAAAGGCGATCTACAGGGTTGAAAATCTGAAAGGGGAAATTTGTTCAGAAAATCGGATTGGGACATTGGAGCAGATAAAGGGAAGTGTGGAGGTGATTGAGAGACAGATTAGAAACAATAGTGCTGATGATAGAAATCTGGGGAGATAGAAAAAGTTTAGATAGTCTCTGGTGTACTTAAAGCCTATCATCAAATGATGATTATAAGATTCAAATTGTCTTGACAAAAATATAAATGCATGATAACATTTGTACAATTAAATATTTGCATTACTAAGAATTATTATATAATTCGGAGTATAAGAAAAGGCTATGAAAAGAAAGAGTAGCATTTTCAATTCCAAACAGAAAGATGCCGGTTGATGAGAGGCTCATGGATAGAAAGTGTGAATACATCTTGGAGCTGCGTACCGAACCGATTGAAAAGAAGTAGGCTACGACGGAGAGCACACCGTAATCAGGTGCAAGAGTATCGCTATGGCCGTACTCGATGAGGTAGACAGCGTGAGTTGTCTATAAACTTAAGGTGGTAACACGAGAGTAACTCTCGTCCTTTTAGAAACATTAGGACGGGAGTTTTTTTAGTTATTTGATATAACTTAGCTCTTTGTTTTCAGGGTTTCTTATAGAAATTGCAAATATTAATAATAAGATTTCAAGGAGAGATGGAATTATGTTAACACCAAAAGAACAAATGCGAATAATTTGCAAAGGGGTTCATCAATGTGTGAATCAAGAAGAGTTACTAATTAAACTGGAAAAAGCTTATGACAAGAAAGAACCATTGACCATTAAGTTAGGACTTGATCCTTCAGCACCAGATATTCATCTGGGGCATGCTGTTGTTTTAAGGAAGATTAGACAGATGCAAGAACTTGGACATCAAGCCGTTATTATTATTGGGGATTTTACAGGTAAAATAGGAGATCCTACAGGAAAGTCAAAGGGGAGAGTAGCGTTAACAGATGAGCAGGTAAAAGTTAATGCACTAACATACTGTGAACAAATTTTTAAAATATTAGATAAGGAAAAAACAATTGTAAGATTTAATAGTGAATGGCTTGCAAAATTGACATTTGAAGAGATTATTAAACTTGCTGCAACATCGACTGTAGCAAGGATGCTTGAACGGGATGATTTTCAAAATCGTTATAAAAACGGTATTCCAATTGGTATACATGAGTTTTTTTATCCATTAATGCAAGCTTATGATTCTGTAGAAATTGATGCTGATATTGAATTAGGCGGTACAGATCAGACATTTAATATTTTAATGGGACGTACACTTCAAAAAACAATGGGGATGGAGCAACAAATTGCATTATTTATGCCAATTCTGGAAGGTATCGACGGTGTTGAAAAAATGAGTAAAAGTTTAGGTAATTATATTGGGGTTAGTGAGCCGGCAGAAGTTATGTTTAAAAAAGTAATGGAAGTACCTGATGTTCTAATAATTAAATATTTTGAACTAACAACAGATGAGCATCCTGATGAAATTGATAGTATTAAGGATGAACTCTCTAATGGAACAAATCCAAGGGATATCAAGTTTAAATTAGCAAAAGTTATCACATCACTATACCATACAGGTGAAGAATTGCAAAAGGCTATTTCTTACTATGAGATGGCATTTAGCAAAAAAGCAATTCCAAATGATATACCAACACTACTTTTAGAAGATGACAAGGATACACTTAATGATATAATTTCAACATTAATTGAATTGGACTATATAAAAAGTAAAAGTGAATTTATTCGTCTTATTAAACAAGGGGGAATTCAGATTAACGGTGAGAAAATCGAAGAAGATGAATTAAATAGAGTTTTGATAAATGAGGATGTTATTAAAATTGGTAAGAAGAAATTTATAAAAATCAATAAGTAATAATCATTGATTAAATGCTAAAATGTAATTAGATACCAGGTGCAAAAATAAATTGTGTGTGAGAAATCAAAAATGGTTTTTGAAACGTCCTGAGACGTAATAAAACGTCGTGGGTGTGAAACGTATGCGCAACAATAACTACTACAAACCCTGTATTTTCGGGCTTTTCAAGCTCTCAAGCGGTTCTCAAAGAGATAATTTATGCTTACAAAGTCCCGAATGCATTTCATTCGGGACTTTTTTTAATTTATAAGACAATTTATTTACCACAGATTTATTATCCTATTAGAAGTATTT
>FZPS01000151.1_pt167 | contig 27009 bp, 37 predicted proteins | sample 1817821 | NCBI WGS metagenome assembly FZPS01 (sample SAMEA104158645, study PRJEB21678) | metagenome | place: Germany | collected 2015-04-21
TGAGACCTTCTCGTGGCATCGGGCAAGTTTCTGGATTGCTTTGTTGTACACAAACCGACAGGCATGGATGTGGTGCATGAGAGAGGCAACCTGCTCCTGACTGGGATACATCCGATACTTGTAGGCTCGAAGCATACAGGTATTACTTGTCCTTACAACGATACATTCTTTCAGATAACCCCCTGGGAATATGACGAAGGGGCGGAGCGCCCGTCCCCGATCTCGCGACCGGGGTCTTCCCGCTACGCCTCCTTCACCCCCGAAAGATAAAACATCAAAACTCGCTCAACCGCCCCTGACGGTGCCCGGTACCCGGCCACCTCCACAGCTTGAAGATATCGTTCAGCGATCCTGCACTCCGGCAAGGATCTCCGTGACTGCATGTTTGAGTTTAGGAAGCTCCTCTTCGACGATTGCCCAAACGGCCTCCAGATCCACACTCATATATTGGTGGATCAGAACATCCCGTAGACCGGCGACCCGGCGCCACGGTATGTCGGGACGCTTTTCCTTCAGAGATCCTGGGATCTGTTTCACAGCCTCCCCGATGATCTCAAAGTTTCGTACCACCGCATCCTGTGCCATAGGAGAGTTCATGAACCCATCCCGCCCATCCCGGGTATAGTCCTCAATCTTTTCTATTGATTCGGCGATGTGGATGAGGTAGAGCCGGCCGTCGCTCACAGTGGCACGGCCTCCCGGCAGACGCGATCTCTGATATACCAGTGCAGCCCTTTCTCGGTTACTACATCGACATCGCGGCCGAGCAGGTCCTTTAAGTCCTGAGCAAGGGCGATGTGATCCAGAAGGCTCCTTCCCGGTTCGAATTCAACGAGGAGATCGAGGTCGCTTGCCGGTGTTTCCTCACCCCGGGCGACCGATCCGAAGATCCTGACCGTTCGGGCGCCGTGTCTTACTGCGATCTCGAGGATCTCATCCTTCCTTTCGAGCAGTTCCGAGTGCAGACTCATTCTGACTCCTTCCTGTAGCGATCTTACAGAGTGGGAGATATAAGGGTTCGCCCGGAACTGCTGTGTTGCGTGAACTACCCCGCGTTCGCGGACGGGGTCTTCCCGCTACGCCCCCTTCACCCCCGAAAGATAAATCTGATCCTTTGACCAAAAGTAGAAAGTGCAGGGCATCCCTTCCGCCCCATCATGACAAAGAACGCTGGGGACGCCCATATATTGACAATCGGGACTGGAGTATATATAGTGAACGCCTGGTCGAGCGCGGGATAGTTCACCTCTCGATCGACTTCATCGACCAGTGGGATGATCAGCTTTCACAGATGAACGCCGGCGAGCGTGGTCGGCCATTCCTGTATCCTGAGAGGTTCATTGAGTGGATGGCTCGTATCCGCGCTCTCCTGCAGATGCCTTACCGTCAGATGGAAGGATTTGTTCGGAAGCTTGCGGAATTCATCCCTCACCTCAAGGCAGCCGGGTTGAAGGTGAATAGTAGGAGGGAAACTGCTACGTAATTGTGCAACACAGCAAGAAGTCCCGGATCCGTTTGGCATAGGCTCCCGGGAGACTACCGATAGTGCATCACTTTACCATACTTTTCGCATCCACCCGCACAAATCATCGCTCTGGAATCGTGGTGGATAGGAAAAAGGCGGTACCACCCTGCCACCCTACGACTGAACCCGGGCTCCCACGGAATACCGCTCTGGCATCCACGCTTCTTCCATCCAGGAGGGGCTCGATATAGCGTACAGCCACCGAAGCTACATATCACACTACGTAGCTTTGATGGCCGTAAAAAGTATATAGGGGCTTTAGAAACCCCTTTACGATGCTCTATGAAGTTCTGCAGAATCGCAACAGTTATCATTATCATCGCTGCGCTGCTGGTTCCGGCAGTCACAGCACGGGAGAGGGGAGATCATCGCTACATCGTAACCCCGGCCGAAGAGATGACAATTGAAGATAGCCCTTCATTCACCCCGATGACCGCTGGTAGCATCAGGCAGGGCGAGACGGACTGGTTCGCAACCTACATTCCCGCAGGCAAAACCGAGCTCATCATCGACCTAGACTGGGGCGATACGTCCAACTCACTGCGGCTGAGAATTTACGCGCCAGATGCCGTGCTTGGACCATACTATGATGCATACGACGGCGTGGACGGAAGGATATACTTGCGCATAAAGAGCTCTGTCGGTCTGCACCCGGGGACATGGCAGTTTGAGGTTTATGGACATCAGGTGACCGATACCCAGGACTACACGATCGCCTGGCGGTGAAGATCGAAACGTTAAACACTTCTTCCGACGACGATCCAACATGGCGCGGTGGAGCCGGATCTCGTCTATTCTTCTGGTTGCCGTGATCCTCGCGGTCCTCCTGCTCCCGGGCACGGCAACCGCCCACTACGCTGTCGAGCCGGCGACGGAGGAGTACACCGACGGGTGGCACGGCTTCGAGGCTATCACGTTCTGGGATCTCCCATCCCGGGTGATGATCATCTACTTCCTGCTCATGGTCCTGCCCGGGATCTCCTACGTTGGAGAACACATCTACATACTCAGCCTCCTCCTGCCGCTAGGGTTTCGGCGGGTGTTGCGCCACAACGTCCTCGACGACGACTTCAGGCACGACCTCTACCAGCAGATCACCATTCACCCTGGGGCCAGCACCCGGGAACTCCGGGAGCTGACGGGCGCATCACGAGGACGGCTCCGCTACCACCTCAATATGCTCATCAGGGAAGGAAAAGTGGCCGCCGTGGACTACCGGAGTCATTTCCGGCATTTTGCGCGGAACCAGCGGTATACCGCCCTCGAGAAGCGCACCCTCGCCAGCCTCCGGGACGAGACCCCTGGGGCGATACTTGCACACCTTCTCAGGTCGCCAGGCGCGACCCAGAGCGATATCGCAGATGATCTCGGGCTTGCCGCCCCGACAGTCTCTCTGCACATGCAGCAGTTCGAGGCCGAAGGAATCGTAGCCGTCGATCGGGAGGAGAGACCCTTCCGCTACAGGCTCTCTGCCGGTGTCCGGGAGGCTCTCAACGAGCACCAGGCTCTCCCCCGACCCGCCTCCAGGCAGCACCCCGGTCTGGAGAGTTATATCGACGCATGGGGTCGTGAGGTCCCGCATGAATAACTCCAGTGGCCTCTCTGTTCAGAAAGGTGGCCAGCAAAGTCTGTACCGCACCGCTTGGATTGGAAAGATAATCTTGTGCTAACTCATAGAGATCCATGACTCTGTTCCTCTTTTGCAATTATAACTTGGTACAGAGCCTCAAATAATTGCACAGAAAATTCCGGACACTCCTCGTTGAATTCAAATCGGGAAGGAACCTTCTGGATCGCCCGGAAATACCCATCAGAATAGGGGCGCCGACTACACCCAGACGATCTTTCTGCCTGGAGGATCCGGATCCCGACAGCAGTTCATGCATGGTCTCCAGCGCCTACAAGACCTACCCCTCGCACGTGTCCCATACCGCGCAGCATGATCACCAGCAGAACGTCTCCATATCGTAACCTGCATGCGGCATCCCCGGCGGAACGAGATGACTCATGTGGACGCACCGGTAGTCCCGGGCGCCCACATCCCGGGCGAACCTGATCGCCTCGGCGTAGTTCATGTGCTTATCGATGTTGTAGCCCTCGGGGGCTATACCATCCACGAAGAGGAAGTCGATATCGTGGCTCCGGAGGAGATCCCGGCTCGCCTCCGGTATATCCTCCTTCGTATCCGACGTGTAGACGACCGTGACGTCGTCGCGCTCGATTAAAAGCCCGCACGTGTAGACCGGAGGATGGTTCACCTCAAAGAGCGTGAGGGTCAGGCCGAAGAGGTCGAACGGTTCATACGCCGGGATAGGGTTCTTATCATACGACAGAAAGTGGAGGTAGCGTGAACAGTAGTCCATCACCGGAGGCGCCGCGTAGGCTGGCGGAATCTTCTGCACCCGATAGAACTCTCCAAACCCAATGAAATGGTCGTAGTGCCCATGCGACCAGATGACCGCATCGATGTGGGGCGAGCAAGCCCGGAGGAGCTGCTGGCGCAGATCCGGGGATGACTCGACGAGGATGTGCTTTCCCTCCGTCTCGATGAGGAGGGATGTCCGGAGCCTCGACCTCCCGGCCGTTACCATCGCCTGACAGGTCTCGCAGTCGCACCCAACCTTCGGCGTCCCGATGGCATCCCCGGTCCCAAGCAGCGTTATCTGCATATCAGTATCCGGTATCGCGGATGAGGTTACGCTCCTCGACCCTGAGGAGACCCTGTTCGATATCAACCGTATCAAGGTGACGCCGGCTCTCCATCAGCGCCGATATCACCGCCTCCTTCATCATCATCCGGAGATCGGAACCCGAAAAACCTTCTGTCTGTGCCGCGAGGTCAGCGAAATCGCAGTTACAATCGATGCCGGAAGCGATCTTTTCGAGGATCGCCTGCCGCATCAGAGGGTCCGGGAGCGGGAACTCCACCACCTCATCGAACCGGCGCCAGGCCGCTTCGTCGAGGACTCGGGGATGATTCGTCGCCCCTATGAGGAGGACGCCGTTTCTGACGAAACTGATCTGGTCGATGTTCTTCAAGAGCATATTCACAGCACGCTTCATCGCGCCGTGGTCGTCGCTGACCCGCGTCTTTGCAACGAAGTCGAACTCATCGATGAAGAGGATGCAGGGGGCGAGCCTCTTTGCGAGGTCAAAGATCCGGTCGATGTTCTTCGACGTCTCGCCCAGGTATTGAGAGGTGACCATAGCGAGGCGGACTTCGAGGATTGGCATATGGAGCTCCCGGGACATAGCGAGCGCAAGCGACGTCTTCCCGGTGCCGGGCGGTCCGACGAAGAGGAGGCGCCCGAACTCGTAGATCCGCTGCTGCTGTAAGAAGTCCCGGTGTTCGAGGGCGACACCGATCTTTCTTATGACCTCCTCCTGCCGTGGGGTGCAGACCAGGTTGTCGAGCGTGGACTCGACCTCATCAGGTGCGCTGATGATGATCAGGTCACGCGCCTCCCGCATCTCCTCGCTCTCCCCGATGATCCGGGAGACCTTCGTCTCTATATACTCCTTCGTATCTTCAAACCGGGGATTCCTTGCACGGACATCCTGATACCGGACCTGGACGCCGTCTTTCCCTTCAAAAAAATATGCCAAGGTGGGGTTCCTCTCGATCTGCGGGCCCCCGCCCCTCTTGAGAAACCACCCCGCAACTACATCAAGAGAAGGGAGAGCCAGACGTTGCCCGAACTCGTCGTAGCTGACGAGCGGGTTCTGGCGGATAGCCTGGCAGGCAGCATCCGGGATGCCGAGCACCTTCTTGATCGCTCCTTCGCTCACGATCAGCGGGCGCTTCACCTCGGGGCTCCCGCTACTCCCGATACCGAAGAACTCCCGGCAGCGCGGGTGGAGGTCGTTTACGCCGAGATTCTGGTTTCGGTTGAATATCTCCGCGGTGAGCAGGATTTCCATGACGGCGAGGACGTCACGTGTACCCGTATCGGTGGTCATACCTATGAACTGACATATTGGCGCGCGCTCTCAATAAGCGTAACTCATCTGGTGGTGACCTCGCACCCATCAGCTGTGACGATCAGGGTATGCTCCGCCTGTGAGACGAACGACCCCGGAACATCATGGAGCACCGGGAAGGGATGGAGGATCCCGGACTGTACCAGGTTCATAAGCCCGATATCGACCTTGCCTCCCGGAACCCATCGGCGAGCGAACGGGAGCCCCCGCCGTGGTCGCGCAATCTTGAGCACGCGCCTCGCCGACGGTAAGCGGGCGGGCCGCGCCGCTATCTGCTGGTAGATCTCCACCCGGTTCCCTTCGCTGATCCTCCCCGATCCCGTGGTGGCGAACGGTTCGATCGCAAAGACCATACCCTCCTCGATGACCGCGCCGCCGGCCATAGCGATGTTTGGTATGGTGGGGCTTGCGTGGAGGTCGTAGTGACCGAGGCCGTGCCCGGTGAGGTTCGCAACCGGTTTGTAACCATGCTCTTCGATGGTCGCCTGGATGATCGTTCCGATCTCTCCTGTGGTGATACCCGGCCGGACGACGGCGATCGCCGCTTCGAGGGCTGCCCGGGACGCTTCCACGAGATCTGCGTGATCGCCGAGGTCGACGGTCAGGGCGGTGTCGGCGATGTAGCCGTCGATCTGCACCCCGAGATCGACCTTGACGAGATCTCCGCTGGAAAACGTCCGCTCATCCCCGGGCATGGCAGTATCGTGGGCCGCAGCCTCATTGAAGGAGATGTTGAGGGGGAAGGCGAGGTCGGCTCCCTCCTCAACCACCATCGCCTCTGTCACCTCAACCATCTCAAGGAGGCTTGCCCCGACCTTCACGAGCTCGGCGCCCTGATGGAGCATCTTCTTTGCCAGCGCTCCTGCCTCCCGGTAGGCCTCATAGACTTCATCGTTCATGATCATATGATTAGTTCCTCTTCGTATTGGGTGAATCGGTCAAATCCGGTCTCCGCCACCGCTCCCATATCTTCCAGGCGGACGCCACCGATCCCGGGATAGTAGAGCCCGGGCTCGATCGTGATGACGTTTCCAGCGGCGAGCGCCCCTCCCCGGGGACCGAGTGACGGTTCTTCATGCACCTCGAGACCGACCCCGTGACCGAGGCTGTGGATGAATCCCTGCGTACTGCTCTCGTAGCCATGGTCGCTGAAGAACTCCACCACAGCGTGGTAAAGGTCGGCCCCGGTGACCCCGGCACGGACCCTGGAGGCGCCGAGAGCTTTTGCATCCCGGACGGCCTCGTACATATCCCGGATCTCGGGGGAAGGCTCGCCTTTTGCGACCGTCCGGGTCATGTCGGCGTAGTAGCCGGAGAGCTCATCTTGTGGGAAGATATCGATGACGATCGGTTCGCCCTCGAGGAGCGGCCCGGTGCCGAGGTTGTGCGGGAGGGCGGTATCGGGACCGCAGGAGACGATGGTATCCGCCCCCCGGCATCCCCGGGTGAGGAGATGGACGTGTATCTCTGTCCTGACGGCCTCGGCGGTGAGGGGCTGGCCGTTCCGGAGGAGGATGCCGCCCTTCGGGGAGGAACCACGGATGAGCGCGATCCCGCGCTCCATCGCCTCCTCGGTGGCCCGTTGCACCGATCGTATCTGCTCGATCTCGTCTGGTGCCTTGATCGCCCGCATCGCCCCGACCGTTCCGGCACCATCGAGGATGACCGAGTGGAACGACTCGAGCTCCCGGGCGAGGGCGAGCGGGAAGGTCGCGGGAACGAGAACGGGGCCGGCGGCGAGGTCTGCGATCATATGGGCAGCTGCGCGCCAGCGTGACTCCCCGGCCTTGACGTACTCGAGAAATCCTGCATCGGCACGGGTGACGACCGCGGCAATTGACTCCCGGACCGCTCGTTCGTGCTCCATCTGCGGGATGATCAGTATTCCGCGCTCGTCTGGCCGCTTAACATAGACGATGGGATCGCCGGTGCGAAACCGCGTCAGGTAGCGCACATCGGCATCCACGGACGAGCCGTAGGCCACATATGCTGCTGCTCCGGCATCCCGGATAGCAGAATCCAGTTTATTCATCTTATCGCCCCTGTTGTTGAAACCACAAGTACTTTTATCACCGCGTTCAAGTATGAATGATGGATGAGGCAGCCAAGAAAGTCTTCAAAGGCAAGTTCATCGCGCTGACGGTCATACTAAACATCATAATCCTCTGTTTCGCCATGGGTGTCTTCGTCCTCTTCCGGTTCGCACCATCAAGCACCCTCGGCCTCTGGATCGGTGTTGCCCTCCTTGTTGTGGGGGCGGTCCTCTCGGCCGTGTTCCGGAAGTTGTATCACCAGACAAAGACCTGGTTGCATGAACAGCCATAGCGTGCACATTGTATGCTTGCAAAGTTAAAATCTGAGATCGAGCTGGCCTCAAGGCACCTTGAAGTGATCCGGGCGGTCGTGGAGTATCAGCCTATCGGCATTATGAAGCTCTCTGATATCCTGGATCTCCCCTACCACCGGGTCCGCTACTCACTGCGGATCCTCGAGCAGGAGGGCTACATCCGTGCATCCCCGGCGGGCGCGGTGGCTACAGCGCAGGCAGACGATCTCCTCAGCGGCCTGGAGGCACAGGTCGATGAGCTGATCACACTCCTTGAGGCCATCAAAGGGGAGAGCCCCCATAATCTTTAATACGATTCAGGAAAAACTGTATAGAGCACTTATCCTCGTGCCGCCATAACTCAGTTGGTAGAGTGGCTGGCTGTTAACCAGCATGTCACAGGTTCGAGTCCTGTTGGCGGCGCTTTTCACTGGTTTTCTTCCATACTTCATCTGGTAGGGTGGCTGGCTGTTGACCAGCATGTCACCGGTTAGAGTCCTGTTGGCGGCACATCTCTCTTCCGTTATCGCCATCGCTGCCGGGCGCACCCCACCCTTCAACGCCAAAGCCAAACATTCGTTAAGCCCGGGGACGTATACTCAAATCCACGAACAGGAATGATCTGAATGTCCAGGTTGGTACTGGTCGATACGGCGACCGGGACGCGGATCCGGCACCGTATCAGGAGCATCAAACAAGCCCTGAAACAGCAAGAGTGGTACGAAGAGGTGCTTGGGCGGCGCGTGCGGATCGAGAAGGTGTTTGATCGATAAGGCGAACGCCAGGGAGCCTGCTCATCCCTCTAAAACTCCCCCGCCACCACCACAAAGAGATCTTTGCGGACCTCCGGGGGCGTGGCCGCCGTCCCGACCGCGACACGCTCTTCAGGGTATCCGAGATCCTCGCAGACGGCAACCCTGGCCTCTGGCGGAAGGACGGCCGCAAGCGCCCCGAGGTCAAAGGCCGGATCGGCGATGAGGAAGACCACCCGCCCCCGCAGAACCTCCTCCCTGGCGTCGGCAATCGCCCGGACATGATCCCGCCCGTGGGCCGAGATGGCTGCAGCCCGCACAAGCGGGACCTTCAGCCGGGCGAAGGCGACCTGAAGAGAGGATACCCCCGGGACCACCTCGCCGGGAAGGTAGCCGAGACCCGCAAGCATCGGATCCCCCGTCGAGAGGACGACCGCGTGTTCGGGAAGCGACCGCAAAGCCCCGTAATCCTCGATATCGTGCACCTCACACCCCGGGCGGATGGCAACCCGGGCAAGCGCGATCGCCCGGGGAGAACCGTAGATGAGTGTCGCCGCCTCGATGGCCGCGACCGCCTCCGCGGTCAACATCCCCGGCCCGCAACCAACACCCACGATCTTCACGGCGACTTTCCTATGATCTTCCCATCGCGACTGACAAGAACGACCCGGACGTGCGGGTAGCGTTCCCGGAACGCCTCGATCTCCCGGCGGGCCACCTCATCCCACTCCGGTGTCGTCGAGAGTTCCTCGACCGTCGCGCACCCGGTCCCGTCGAGCACATCCGGGTTCATGAACTTCAGGATCAGGCCGGGGAGCCCGCAGATCACGGCATCCCCGTCCACCACCCGGAGCGCCTCGGCAAGCTTGCTCCCCACGAGGACCGCCTCTTTCTCCGGGAAGAGGAGCCGGGAGTAGCGGAGCCCGAGCCGCCCGGTCGTCAGCACAACCCCCCGGGGAGCGCGGGCGATCCGGTCGAGCACCCCCTCCATCAGGTGGTCGTCCCAGGGCTCCACGAGCCCGGTCGTCCCGAGGACCGATATCCCGGCGTGCACCCCGATCTTCGGGTTCAGCGTCTTCTGCGCAACCTCGGCGCCCCGGGGGACCGTCAGGATGACCGTTACGCCCGGGAGGTCAGCCTCCTCCACCCCCTCCTTAATCGACCGCCTGATGCAGTCGAGCGCCGGTTCACTGATCGCCGGCGTCCCCTGGCGATGGCGGTGGGTGTCCCTGGCAAAACTCCCGATCCCCTCGCCGGGAACGAACTGGATCGACCCCGAGATCGAGGGTGCGGCGGTCGCGACGAACTCAAGCCCCGCTGTCACATCAGTCGGGTAGTCCCCCGCGTCCTTCCAGCACGACGCTGTCCCGCGGTAGGCGTCCACAGGGATCCTGACCGCGATACCGCAGGGGAGGGTGATCCCCACCCCCGTGATCTCCCCGTCCTCTGCAAGCGAGAGGACCGCCGCCTTACAGGCCGCAGCCGCCGTCGTCCCGGTCGTAAACCCCCGGCGGAGGACTGTTCCCGACGAAGTCAGGACCGCAAGACCGCGTCTGACGTCGGGGAGGAGGGCAGGAGACCGGCACGCCGCCACCCACTCGGCGGGATACTCAAAATCAGTAACCGGGTCCTTCATAACCTGCACGCTCGGCAAGAATCGTGATGATCTCGTTTATCGCCGCCACCGCCACCGGCGTGCCGCCCCGGGTGCCGGCGTTGGAGACCGACGGCACATCGAGGGCACGGAGCGCCTCTTTTGACTCCGCCGCGTTCACAAACCCGACCGGGGTCCCGACGACCAGCGCCGGGCGGACCCCTTCCCTGACCATATCGCAGATAACAAGGAGCGCCGAGGGGGCGTTCCCGATGACCACGATCGAGTCCTCGACCCGATCCCGCAGAGCGATAAATCCTGCAGATGTCCGGGTTATACCGCGTTCATGGGCGATATCCGCCCCGTGGTCGAGGGCACAGAAGATCTCGCTCCCATGCCCACGTTTCAGGATACCGGTCTGCACCATCCTGATGTCGGTGACGATCGGCGCCCCCCGATCGAGTGCGGCAAGCCCGGCCGCGACCGGATCGCCGACGAAGCGCATCAAGTCCGCCATCGCAAAATCGCCGACGGCTACCGAACAGCGCTGTTTTATCCGATCCTCCGGCGTGGCGTCCCCAACAAGCTCCCGGGCAAGATTCCGGCTCGTACTCGCTATGGCGTAGGCCTCCGGGGTGACCGCCGCAAGATCAGTATACGTATTTCCTGTGGTATCCCCGGGGCGTGATGATCCCTCTCTCATCTCCCTCATCCCTCCAGATCCTGGTCTCCTCTCCGCCGATAAAAACGGTTGAATGCATATCCACAGAGGCGAAGTGGTCCTCAAACTCACCGAGCGTCGTGATCAGCTGCTCCTCCCCCTCCCGGTAGGCGTTCCTGACAACCCCGACCGGTGTCGCATCAGACAGATGACGGCGGGCGATCGCGACCGCCGCGGCCAGGTTGTTCGGCCTCCCCCGGCTCCGGGGATTATAGAGCACAACCGGCACCCGCATCTGAAACGCAAGATCGAGCCTCCGCTCGATCTCTTCCCAGGGCGTCAGGAGATCAGAGAGGCTCATCGTGACGTAGTCCCCTGAGAGCGGTGAGCCCAGACGGGAGGCCGCCGAGACCGCGGCCGTGATGCCGGGGATGACCTCGACCGGGACCGTTGCCCCCGATCGCTCCGCCACCTCGAGCACAATACTCGCCATCCCGTAGATCCCGGCATCGCCGCCACTCACCATCGCGACGATCTGATCTTCTGCAAGGGCGAGAGCCTTCTTTGCCCGGTCAACCTCCTGCCCCATACTACTCAAGACAACTTCTTTCCCAGCCAGCATCGGCATAACCAGGTCGATATAAAACTTATTACCTATGACACATTCGGCCTCACCGAGGGCTTTTAGCGCCCGGGACGTCATATGCAACAGGTTGCCGGGACCGGTGCTGACGATATACAGCCTTCCTCCATCATCGCGCGATTGCAACAGTAACACTCCCATAGATCCGTTTGGCAAGCACCAGTTCTTTCTGCTTCGAGACTGCCAGAGCCGCGGGTTCCGCGACCCCGGCAAGCCCGATCAGGGAGGCCCTTGAGGGTGATGGGGCCTCCTCCATGTTCAACATTTCGTCATCCAGGAAGACAAGGTTACCCCCCAGATCCTCGATCGCCTGGACGAGTCCGGCCTCCCGGCGCTTCTTCGCGGTCGTTGCGTAGACGAGGACCTCACCCGGGGCGACTCCTGCTTCACGGAGCGCCTGCCCGACCGCCGCGACCACCTCTGCCGCCGGGACGCCCCTCCGACACCCGACGCCGACGGTGTAGTCCCCCCCCTTCACGAGGAAGGAGACCCCCGGACCCGCGACAACGATCCCGGGGCTGGCGATGGCGTAGAGGGGCACATCAGCGCTCAAGATCGCAGCGTTCACAACCCGGGTGGAGTCACGGTTCACGACATCACATCCCCTGCGAAGAGCGAGTCCCTCCACCGATTCCAGGCCGAAAACCTCTGTCGCAGTCGTTATCACCGGCTCTATGCCGAGGGGGCTGAGTTCCCGTGCAAGATCATTCCCGCCATGATGCCCCCCGACGATCGGTATGGCGTAGCGGAGGTTGGGGCTGACCACCACGACCGCCGGGTCCCGCCACTTATCGACGAGGAGGGGTGCGATCCCCCGGACCGCGATCCCGGCCGACATCAGGGCGACGACCCGACGGTATCCGGCAAACGCCTCCCGAAACGCACCAGAGCTGTAGGGGATGACCACAGCACCGATGGTATCCGCAATCCTCCGGGCATCGGGGAGGAACCGCTCAAGCGCTATCACGGCAGTCTCGGTCATGAATAGAGGATCGACCTCCCGAACCCCGAAGTTTTCGGATCTACCACCTTCCCGATGACGATCAGAGCCGTCCGCTCTATCCCGGCCGCCCGGGCCGCTTCCGCGATATCCGCCACCGTCCCCCGGATGATCTTCTGGTCAGGCCAGGATGCGTGGTAGACGACCGCTGCCGGCGTGTCGGAGGGACACTCCACCCGGGCGAGGATATCCTCCATATGCTCAGTCCCGAGGAAGATCACCATCGTCTGCCCGAGCCGGGAGAACTCAGGGATCAGATCCTCCGCAAGCGTCGCTCCCGCCGGCCGGGTGATGATCAGGCTCTCAGAGACGTCACGGAGGGTGAACTGGGTCTTGAGAGCCGCCGCGGCCGCGAAGAGCGATGAGACCCCGGGGACGATCTCGACCTCGATCCCACGCCGCTCAAGCTCGGTCATCTGCTCAACGATCGCCCCATAAAGTGCCGGATCGCCCGAATGGAGCCTGACCACGACCTTCCCGGCCCTGACGTGCTCCTCGATGGCATCGACGATCTCTTCGAGCTTCATCCCCCAGCTGTCAAGCTTCAGTTCCGCGGGAGACTCTTCCACGAGCGCCGGGTTCACGAGGGATCCCGCGTAGATGAGGAGATCGGCCCGCCGGAGGAGATCCATCCCCCGGACCGTGATGAGATCGGGTGCCCCTGGTCCCGCACCCACGATGTAGACCTTGTGCATGCGATCTACCTCGCAAAGAGGATCGAGAAGTAATCGCTCTCATCGGGGAGGTCGTCTCCCCGGTAGACCCGCTGCTCCGGCATGTACATCCGCTCCACGAGGACGAACTCAGAGTAGCCCTCCGTCCTCAGATCTGCCGCAAGCGCTGCCGGCTTCCTGACCTTCATGAAGATCCTGGACTCAAGCCCGCTCCCGTCCGATACGGAGAACCCTCCCGCCACCGGGACGTTTGCCACCGATGCAAACGCCGTGATGGAGCTGATCCCGGGCTCGGTTGCAAACGTGACATCGGGGTAGCGCTCACTGATCACCTCACAGAGCCGGGAGAAGGTCGAGTAGAAGTTCGGGTCACCTATGATCCCAAAGACCACAAGCCCGCTCTCAGCCTCTGGAGCCACCACGTCGGCGTTCTCCTCGAGGCACACCCTGATATGGTCCTCGTCGTTCGTCATCGGGAACTCAAGGATGACGGCATCGGGCCGGTAGGGCCGCACCAGATCGTAGGCGAGGTTTCCAGGGACAAAGACCGCCGTAGCCTCTTTGAGAAGCCTGACCGCCCGCAGGGTCAGGAGCTCTGGATCACCCGGTCCAAGCCCCACCCCTACGAGCATCCGGCACCCCCGACGACGACGTAGATCGGGTTTTTGGGTTTGAACATCACCCCATCGGCGATGGCAGCGGATCGGGAGACCTGCAGATGGAGAGCCTCGATGAAGATACCGAGGCGCTGCATACTCGCTATCGCCTCATGGAGCGTCTCGACCATGACGGCGTTGACAACGATCCGCCCCTGCACCTTCCCGGCGAGGATCTCAAGCACCTCAGGGAGCCGGCGCGACCCCCCGACGAAGGCGGCGTCGAGGTGATCGATGCCGGGGAGGACCTCCACCGCATCCCCCTCGAAGAACTCTATGTTTCCGGCGCCGGCAGCTGCCGCCTCCGCGCGTGCGTAGGCAATCGCCTCCGACCTCCTATCGATCGCGTAGATCCGTTCTGCCACCCGCGACGCCGCGATAGAGACCTTCCCGGTCCCGCACCCGACATCAACCACCAGATCCCCTGGGAGGATACCAAGCTTCGCGAGCGAGACGGCCATGACCTCATCCTGCGTAGGCCCACCCTTCAGCCTCATTCGATCTCCAGTTACCTGATGAATTTGTGTGAGCTCCTATAAATAGACCCTGTGGACGTTCACGCTCCCTCCGCCGGAAAAGGTACCCCTCCGGGGTGCCAATGACATAAAAGTTTTTGCGATGACAACAACAACATGAATACAATGCTCAGGATAAACAGAGATACGTGTGGATACTGCGGCACCTGCGTCGCAGTCTGCCCTGAGGATGCGCTCGAGCTGATTGATGCCTATCTCAGCCTGGAGCGGGAGTGCATCGCCTGCGGCATCTGCGCACGGGCATGCCCGCTTGGAGCACTGGAGGTTGTGCATGAAGAGTAAGTACGATATGCTCATCGTCGGTGGCGGGCCTGCCGGCGCCATTGCAGCCAAGACGGCGGCCGAAGCCGGATGCACGGTCTGCCTCATCGAGAAGCGCCCTGCCATCGGGACGCCGATACGGTGTGCGGAGGGGGTAGGCAGAGAGATCCTGGAAGAGTTCACCAGACCCGATCCGCGCTGGATATCGTCTTCCATCGAGCGTGCGAAGATCATCGTGCCAAACGGCACCGCCATCCGCCTCGACCAGGACGATCCCGGGAATGCGGTCGGCTATATCCTCGATCGGAAGGTCTTTGATCGCGAACTCGTCTGGCAGGCGGCCGAGGCCGGAGCGGATGTCTTCGTCAAGACCCGGGCGACCGCGCCCATCATGGAGGGCGGAGCGGTCCGGGGCGCGAAGGTGATATCCATCGGGACGCCGATCGATATCAGGGCGGACGTGGTCCTCGCTGCTGACGGCACGGAAGCACAGTTCGCCCGCTGGGCAGGGCTCGACACCACCGTTCCCCTCCGCGAGATCATGAGCTGCACCCAGTACCTCCTCACCGACATAGATATCGACCCCGTCTCCACTGATTTTTACCTGGGCAACGACATCGCACCCGAAGGCTACCTCTGGGTCTTTCCGAAGGGAGAGCGGACGGCGAACGTCGGGATCGGCATCTCGGGCAGGAAGAGCCGGGACGGTTCACGGGCAAAGGATTACCTGGACCGGTTCATCGCAGAGAACTTCCCGGGCGGTAAGACGATCGAGGCGATCGTGGGTGGCGTCCCGGTCTGCCAGCCGCTCCCATGCACGGTCGCCGATGGTCTCATGGTCATCGGGGATGCGGCCCGGGTCGTCGATCCCCTCACCGGGGGCGGGATCGGAAACGCCATGTTCACCGGGAGACTCGCCGCGAAGGTAGCCGCAGAGGCCATATCGGCAGGCGACTGCTCGAAGAAGACGCTGATGCCCTACGACGTGGGGTGGCGCGCGTCCCGCATGGGAGCGTCGCTTACGAGGAACTACAAGATCAAGGAGTTTTTCATAACCCTCGACGACAGAAAACTCAACGTCCTCGCCGACTCGATCGCAAGCATCGGCCTTGCGGAGTTCTCGGTCTCGGCGCTCATCAAAGAACTTATCAAACGCAATCCAAAGATGCTCTTCGAGCTTGGGGCGCTCAAAAGCTCTCTATCCTGAGCGCTTCAGCTGTCGGTTGAGGGTCCTGATCGTCTCAGCCTCCGCCTCTTTTTTCGTGAAGACCGTGATGACATCGTCAGGCCTGATCCGGACCGCGCCGCTCGGTATGATCAGGTCTCCCCCGGCGCGCCGTATGGCTATGAAGACGAAGTCCCGGACGTCGAGCTCCCGGATCTCGTGGTCGACGATCGGCGCCCCCTCCTCAGCGATGACCTCGAATATGGTGCCCCCGGGAATCGAGGCGACCTGTTGGAGGCTCGGGCTCCTCGCCCAGTAATAGAGCCGGCTCGCCACCAGTTCATCGGGGTTTTCGCTGATCTTCACCCCGACCTCGTTGAAGAGATCGGAGTGCTCCTTCTGGTTGACGATCGAGACGACGTTCCTGACGTTGTAACGCTTCGCGATCCAGCAGGTCATCAGGTTCACCGCATCGTCGCTCGTGGTTGCGACCAGAGCATCGGCCCGGTCGATCCCGGCGTCCTCCAGCACCGATTTATCGGTCGCATTCCCGGTGATGGCGAGGACGTCATAGTGCTCCAGGATGTCGCCTGCGCGTTCCTCGTTTCGATCGATCACGACCACAGAGTCACCGGCATCCACAGCGATCGCTGTCAGGTTCCGGCCGATTCCGCCCAGACCGACGATGATGGTGTACATTCCATCTGGAATCAACCCCTGCTATTGAAATACCTTGCGAAGAAAACAGGTGGATGTGATATGCGGGGTGGATGAGGCGGGGAAAGGGTCGGTGCTGGGTCCGATGGTGGTCGCCGCTGTCGGCTGCCGGGAGATCGAGGACCTCGCACCCCTCCCCATCCGGGACTCAAAGGCCCTCCGGCCGAAGCAGCGAGAGGAGATCGACGATATCCTCCGCCGCGACTTCCCTGTATCGATCGTCACCATCGATGCTGCCGGGATCGATGAAGCGCGGAGCAGGATTAGCATGAACGAGTGTGTGGCCCGGCTCCATGCCGGAGCGCTGAAGGAGCTCCGACCCCGGCTGGCCTACGTGGATGCATGTGATGTGAACGCAGAACGCTACGGCCGGACGGTAGCAGGCTACCTTGACTTTCCCTGCGACGTCATCGCCGAACACCGGGCAGACGCCCGCCACAAGATCGTCGGCGCGGCAAGCGTCGTCGCGAAGGTCGCCCGGGATCGAGCGATCCGGTATCTCGATGAGGAGTATGGGGGTATCGGGAGCGGGTACCCCTCAGACCCGGTGACGATCGAGTTTCTCAGGCGGTACATCCGGGACTACGGGAGACCGCCGCCCTGTGCCCGCTGGAGCTGGAAGACGGTCGCAAACCTCGGCCAGAAGACGTTTGCCGATTTCCTGTAAGGTATCGGCCGCACCTGATCCGGGGTTTCGCGGGCGAAGTTCGCCCCGAGGCCTCCGACATCCTCCCGCAAACCCGGGGACGGGGGTCTGCGGGGGGATCCGGAACGCATCAGAGATCTCAAACTTTCCGTGAACGCGGAAGATTTTATGCTACCTGCGCGCTAACCGTGAGTGATGAGCTGGCTCCATGTACTCCTCCTCCTCATTCTAGCATACACCCTGATCGCCGTCTACATCCGTGACCGTGGGCTGTTCTCCGATCGCATCATGTTCTTCGGCCCCATCATGGCGATCAAGACCGAGAGGGTCGGTTTCTTCGATTGGTTCCAGAAACTACGGCGGCCGCTCCGCGCCTATGCAACGCTCGGCGTCATCATGGTCGTGGTGGTCTCGGCCTTCATGACGCTCGCCCTGCTCCTCGCGGTCCCCCAGCTTCTGGTGCACACCCCGGAGCCGACGGGCATCTACGACCCCAGGAACATCCTCGCCATACCGGGTGTCAACCAGGCGATACCGATCACCGCGGCTGTCTTCATCGGTCTTTTGCTCACGATCGTCATCCACGAGTTCGGTCACGCCATCCTTGCCCGCGTTGAGGATATGCGGGTGCGGAGCATGGGGATCTTGATCGCCGTCATCCCCATCGGCGCATTCGTCGAGCCCGATGAAGCGGATGTCGATGCGGCGAAGGGGATGCCGAAGATACGGATGTTCGGCGCCGGCATAACCAACAACATCGTCGCCGGCCTCATCTGCTTCGGGCTTATGTTCCTCCTTGTGGGGATGGCGACGCCGCTTGCGGTCCCTCTCGTCCAGGGCGTCTACAAAGACTTCCCGGCGGCCGACGCGGGGCTCCAGGGTTACTCGGTCATAACGGGGATAAACGGCATCCCGGTGACGGACCAGGAAGAGATATCGGCTATCATGGATGGGACGCGGCCCGGGGAGGCGATCACCCTGACGGCCGAGAAAGATGGGATCGAGAGGACGTATACCCTCACCCTGTCTGAATGGCCGGAGGTGCTCGACGGTGACCGGGACTCCGGGTTCATGGGGGTCTACTACTACAACGCGGTCGCGGTGAAGGAACACCTTGGAAACGTCGCAGATCTCGGTTTCCTTGCGCCGCTCTACCTGACGATAGCCCCCATCGATGCCTTCATCCAGGGTAACACCCAGCAGCTTGCAATCCTGCTCGCCGATACCCCCGAACAGATAGCCTGGGAGGAGCCGTTCCCCTTCTTCTGGGGCACGGTCCACCTCGCCTTCTGGCTCGGGTGGTTCAACCTGCTGGTCGGTATGTTCAACGCCATCCCGATCGTGCCGCTCGATGGCGGCTACATCATGAAGGAGGGGGTGGAACGGTTCTTCGAGCGGTTGGGGTGGTCCCGGTACGCGCACAGGGTCGTCGCCTCGATAAGCGGGTTCGTCACGGTGATGCTGATCCTCCTCATCACGATGCCGATGCTCACCGCGGCGGTACGGTTCATCCTGACCGCGTCGTGATAGTCTCCATCAACCTGATCCGGCATCAGTCGACCAGGGTAGCGACGAAAGCCTCCAGCGCCTCATAGACGTTCTCGCCGTTCTGCGCGGATATAGGATGCACCGCCTCCCCTGGCACACTGCGGGTGATGGCATCCGGATCGGCATCCGGGCAGTCGCACTTGTTTGCCATGAGGGCCATCGGCACATCAAGTGCTTTTACCTGGTCGTAGAGGTGCCGCGTCATCGCATCAATTCCTCTGGTGGCATCCACGACGATGATTGCACCGTCCATCCCCCGCGCAAGGATCTGTCTGACGAACTCGAACCGCTCCTGTCCGGGCGTCCCGAAGAGGTAGACCGCCCGCCCCCTCACCTCGAGCCTGCCGAAGTCGAGAGCAACCGTCGTGATGGCCCCCTCCTTCGAGGCAGCCTCGATATGGCGGCTCCGGGGATCGAGCGCCTGGATGAACGTAGACTTTCCTGCATTGAACGAACCGAACACGACGATCTTGAGCCTACCTTCTACCATAAGCCTTGTATTGGCTGCGGAATGTTTTAGGGTTTTTGTTATCTCGGCTCCTCTGGGTTTGCATCACCACCATTGTACCGTAAATACCATCAGGTCTGCAGGATAATCTGGTGGTATGGATATGGAACGCTCGGTAAAACGCCTCATGGAAGATAGGGAGAAGCGGCGAGAGGAGAACATCAAGAAGTATATCGAGCAGCTCACGCATGAGAGCACCCCCTACCGGCTTCGGGCGGTCGAGGCCCTGGGGGCATGCGCAGATCCACGGGCGGTCGATCCACTGGTCACCGCCCTGAACGACCCGGAGAACGAGGTCCGCTGGGTCGTGACGCAGGCGCTCGGGAGGCTCCGGGACGATCGGGCAGTCGAGCCCCTCCTCCCCCTCCTCACCGAACCGGATCGCTGGGCACGGCGTGGCGCGGCCTGGGCGCTCGGGGAGATCGGGGATCCACGGGCAGTCGAGCCCCTCCTCCCCCTCCTTGTGGATGAAAAGAAGGATGTCAGGGTGGTTGTTGCCGATGCGCTCGGGAAGCTGAGCGATGTACGGGTGACCGGCATTCTCTCTGATGCACTCGATATCGAGGAAGAGCCAGAGGTCAGAACGGCGATTCGGCGCGCGCTCCGTGAGATCACCGGCGAGATGTGGTTCTGATCGGGGTTCGGCTCCGCGGATGCTCGTTGTCATCTTCCATTCAGGGGTGTGGCTCCCCCTCTTCGCGCCCCCTAGGGCATACTGAGATCAGAGACCGGGATGAGGGGGATATCCTGTTCCATGGAGAGGTACTCAAGCTGTGGTGCTACCCTGGAGCGGGGAGCAGAGTATCTGCCATGGGTGAGGAGGAGGCCTCGTAGAGCGAGGCTACTCCCCTCATCCCGCGTGATGATTGGCGTTTCACCTCACGCATCAAGATCTTTGAAGAATGATGCACTAATGGCTGCCTGTGGGCGCACCGGCACCGAGACTGAACCGGGCAAGAACCCGCCGACAGGTGCAGTGACCGCCCAGGTGGCAGATCGCCGCCTCCTTCGCCTCGAATCGGACGGGGAGATCGATCCCGGGGATCAGCTCCGGGAGATCACCATATCCGAGCGTTATGTGCGGGGAGTAGCGTTCATACGTCGAGGTCTTCGGGAACCTGTAGAGACAGTCGATGGACGATGCGGATACGTCGCCCACGAACATCCCGGGCCCGGTCGGGGGGACGGCGTACGGCTTCATGCTCCTCATGACCGTCTTGTGGAAGAGCTGGAGGACCTCCGGCCGTGGGACATGGAATGACGAGACGATCCCCCCCGCGCCCGTCCGGCGTTTTGCGACTGCATCGATCACCAGGGTCATGGGAGAACAGCTCCGGGATATCCGGTCAATCTCTGCAGTGATCCCCGGGATATCATCGCGCCTCGCCGGAAAGATCGCGACCGAGATATGCGGAAGACAGTCCCCTTTCCCAAGGCGTATAGCCCCACCCGGGTTGCCGGCGAGCAAGATCCGGTTCGCACTGATCGCCAGCTCGATGATCGGCTCAGGCGGCAGGATGACTACGTCGAGGGCAACCGTGTCAGGAAGTTCATGCATGGGTCTGGTGAGGCTGCAGGGATAGAAAATCTTTTCCCGCCGGCCTCCACCAGCCTTCCCCTCACCACCTCACGCCAAAGATTGGTTCGTCGAGGGCAGCGTTTGTGATCCTCCGGACATTCGCCTCCACCGGGATATCTTCCCCGCTGCTCAGCATCTGCCGCAGCTGTTCAAGGCCCTCCGCCACCGAATCATCCTTCGACTGGACGCCACTCACCGTCATCCGGAACTTCAGTGTCACCAGCCACTGGGTCGTTGATCTCATCTTCTCCCCCTTCACGTAGCGGACGGAGTATACCCCCTGGATATACCATAAAGGCAGCTCATGATCGGAGTTGTTTTTTCTGCCGACATTCAGCCTGATCGAACCCATATACGTCTGCAGCTCCGGCTGAAGGTCTGAGGCAGGGTGCGTACTCCGATCGCCTCCTGAAGAGAACGAATCCTGTGAGTTTTCAGAGGTAAGGCGCGCAGATATGCTCAAAAAAAGCCATCGGGGCCCGGGATGGGGGTGCACCCATCCGGGTGTGCCGCTCTCCCCTCACCTCATCGCCTTGCGGAGTCTCTCCTGCACCTCAGGCAGCCCGGGATCCATCTGGTGGGCGGTCTGGACATGTCCCTCGATCCGCTTCATGAGCTCGTCCTTATCCACCGCCTTCTCTTCGAACTCGCATGCAAGGCCGAGGTCCTTGCACCGGAATGTCATGATCTCCTGCATACATCTCACCGGGCGAACCTGTATAATCACGGTGATATAAAAATATTTTTACCTGGGTATCCTCTGAAACTCTCTCAACATCGTCTGATCACCAGATGGCACGCCGGCACGAGACCTGCAGCCCGGGATCGAGACGGAGGGGTATATCCGGAGAGCGTCCCCGGACGATCGCGGCCGGTATCCCGCTGTCGGGCACGATCTACCTCCGGCACTCCTGCACATCCCTGACCAGTCCATCCTGGAGGGTGACGATTCGGCAGAAGTACTCTTTATGCCACTCCTCATGCGAGACCATCACGATCGTCTGGTCAAGATCCTCATTCAGGCGGGCGAAGAGGTTGAGGATGCTCCTCGACGTCTGGCTGTCGAGGTTCGCACAGGGCTCATCCGCGAGCAGGATGCTCGGGTTGTTCACGAGCGCCCGCGCGATCGCCACCCGCTGCTGCTCCCCGCCTGAGAGCTCGCTCTGCCGGTGGTCCACCCGGTCACCGAGACCCACGCGTTCGAGGATCTCGGTGCTCCTCCTGAGGTACTCCTCCTTTGGGACCCCCCGGACGAGCGATGTCAGGTAGACGTTCTCAAGCGCCGTGAGTTCGCCGATGAGGGCGTAGTCCTGGAAGACGTAGCCGAGCCGGTTCAATCGGAAGAGGGTCCGCTGATGGTCGGAGAGGGTGAGGACATCGACCTCGTCGATCGTGACCCTGCCGGATGTGGGTCGGTCGAGGAGCCCGAGGATATGCAGAAGTGTCGATTTACCGCTACCACTCGCCCCCATGATCCCGACGAACTCGCCCCTGCCGACCTCAAGCGAGACGCCTGCAAGGGCGTGGACCTCCACCCTGCCCATCGTGTAGACCCGGGTGAGGTTCTCTGCGGTGATCATGGATTCATCCCCTGATCGCGGAGAGGATATCCTCCCGTGCGATCTGCCATGCGGGGATGTAGCCCGCCACCACCGAGACCGCAAAGAGGCTTGCTATGCTCCTGAGGACGGTCGGCGTCTCCACGACCGGGAAGACCGGGCCACCCGGGAAGGCAAGGGGGTGGGCGGTCAGGTAGATCGTGACGCCTGCGGTGAGCGCTATCCCGGCCAGCGCACCGACGGCGGTGATGAAGAGGACCTGGAGGAGGTAGGAATTGATGATGATCTGCTGATTGATGCCGATCGCCTTCAAGATCCCGATCTGGCGCCGCCGGTTCACGGTGTTGATGAATATGACGATGAAGATCACCACGACAGCGATGACCAGACTGACGAATGTGGATATGGTGTTGATGATGTTGAAGCTCTGGACCGCCTGATCGATGAATCCTCCAGCCTTCTCCTGGAACGTCTGGATCTTCTCCTGGATACCGTAGGATAAAAGCTCCCTCTTGTAGTCCTCCTCCCCGCCGCCGGTCGCGGTCTTCACGAGGATCACGGACGCCTGGTCATGAAGCCCGATCACCCCGTTCATCTCGCGACGTGTGACGAAAGCCGCTGTATCGATGTTGAAAGATTGGGTCTTGTAAATCCCCTTGACGCGGTAGGTCCGCACCTCGCCGTTCGGGTAGGCCACCTCCACCGAGTCGCCGACGAAGACCCCCTGGAGTGAGGGGAGGCCGTCGGCTCCTTCTCCTTCCTGCCCGGCGAGGGTCGCGCCCATGATGATCGCGCTGGTATCCCCGTTCGAGAGGAAATCGCCTTCGATCATGTTATCGGCTACCTTCGTCGTCGCCCGTTCATCCTCCGGCGTTATGCCGTAGAGTGTGCTTGCGGCGTTGCGACCCCGGTAGAAGTAGGTCACGCCGACCGTGATCCGGGGGGACGTGCCGACTATTCCCGGGATCTGTTCGATCTTTCTCTGAAGCCCGGTCACATCATCGATGTACTGGCTCCCCTCCCGGGGCTCGATGATCAGGTTCCCGATATCGAAGTCGATCGACTGGGCATCAAAGGTCTCAACGACCCCGGAGAGGATCGAGGGGAGGAAGATCAGGTTCACAAAGACGAGAGCGATGATCATGGTGGTGAGAGCGAACGTTCCTTTGCTCCCCCGCCGGATAGATCTCCACGCCAGGAACGCAGAGGCCCTGAGACCCGTGAGCATGGGGCGTCACTCCTCCCTCTCTTGTCTCCGGTACCAAAAGATCGTGACCGCGACGGCGACGATGACGACCACCACCACGATGGCGAAGGTGGGTATGGTGTCTGCCTCTGCAACGACCATCCTCAGGGGCTGCCGGGCGGTGTGGGTCCCATAATCGTCGGAATATCGGATGGTGAGGGCATAGGGATAATCACCCTCTCGCTCGGTCTGCAGGGAAAATACCGCCGGACCGTCATTTCCAGGCTCTATGGTCCCGAGGAAGGCCTCTTTTGTCCCGGAGAGATTGAGATCGTCGATGGTCGCCCGGACGGATCTCGCGTCTGCCGTCCCGGTATTCTCGATCCGGATCGTCAGGTCCACCCGATCTCCAGCGCTGACCAGGGATGGCTCTGTCCTGACGGAGGCAACCCCCATATCAGCACGGCCAACGATGGGGACCCCGATCGTCGATACCTGCTGAAACGGCGTGAGGTCGGCGCTCAGATAGTCGATGACGACGAAGATCGGTTCAAGCCCGAGCGGTGCGTTGACATCGGTCTCGAATGGTATCGAGTAGGTCAATTCCTCTCCGGGATCGAGTTTTGGAACGTAGTAGTTCTCCGATGCCTTCGGAGCGATCGCCTGGGGACTTGCGTTGATGTGGACCGAGATATCGTTTGCACCCGCTTCCCCCTCGTTGAGGAGCGTGAGGGTGATGGTGAAGGGGTCGCCCGGGTCGACTGCTGCGGGGACGGTCCTTTCCACCCGGAGAGCGGGCCTCTTGATCAGGGCGTAGGCGGAGTTGACGTTCACCGGTACGGGATACCTCATGCCGGCTGCGCCCCGCACCCTGACCCAGACCTCAGGGAAGTAGATCCCCTCCTCGCCGGGGGCACGGATCCGGAAGGTGAGCGGGATCGACTGGCCCGGGCCGATCTCACCGATGTCCTGATAGCTCCCGGATAGGACCACGACGTCCTTGCTGTGTATGAGCACGCTCTCGATGTAGGCGCTCCCGGGCACCTCCTGGGTGACGTTCACCCCCTCGGAGTCCACCTGGACGTTGAGCGCTGACCCTGTGGCTCCGGGTGCTACATTCGTGAGCACCACCGTGATCGTTCCCTCATCTCCGGGCATCAGGACGGCCGGGGTGACGGTGGAGTCGGAGACTGAGACGGTCGCGGCAGCTGGTGCCGGGATGAGCACCAGCGCCATGAGGAGTATGCTGGCTGCGTATTCGATCGTGCGCTTCTTCGGGCTCTGGCGGGGAGCACCTCCGGGGCTTCTGACCATGCAGTTCTTCTCCAGGGTGGAGTTCCCTGGAAACCCGGGACTATATATAATAGTTGTGTGCGCCTGCTCGGCACCGAACCTGATGGTTGTTGGTGCGGATAGGAGATGCGCGGTCAGAATATTTTTATAGCTTTTAAAATATAATATATTTGGGATACCGGGGAGCCAGTGTGGACCGGATCAATGCTGAATGGGCACCAGAGAACACCTCCGTTCACGCTCTATACCTCCATACGTCGTCATAGCACGGGTACAACGCCTGTGCTGCTTATCGCGCTGCCTCCCCGCCCACACTCACTCGCATTTTTCCGCCCGGGGCAGAGATGAGCCAGAAGGTTTCCTGTAGCGCGAGATCGCGCCTCATGGGAAGAAGAAGGGGTTATCCAGACCATTCCAGGGCTGCGATGCCACCGTCGTAAGTCGAGATCCTGGATACCGATCAACACTGTGGCACCGCCTTTGACGTAGTCATGGGATGTCATGGTCCATTGATCGTCGTTGACCGTCCAGGAGGCTCCGGACGGCCTCTCTGTAGTCCAGCCCGCGGGCGCATCAGGCAGGAACGTCATCAAGGTCGCAAACAAAACCCGCGTTGGCACTCCCCTTCGCGGCCCCCGAGACTGCGGCGTCGGTGGTGGGGGGAGCGGTCGTATCCGATGAGTCAGATGTGCAGCCTGTTGCCATACAAAGACAGATCCCGAGCACCACGAGGAGGACCGGGAGCATCAGTTCTGGGAGGGGATTTTTCATGTACGTATCCTCAAAGTGCTTTGACTGGCAAAAGAGAATTTATTTTCTGTTATTTTTCAATACAGTCAGATAATATGACGTATATGCGTTTTCGGGGATTTCTTGCTGCAGCATCCAGATGCCGATTGCTGCACCCCCCGCCTTTGGCGCCGGCAGTGCGTCGCAGCCGGGCGGCTCCACGAAGAACTTGCGCTTGTAAAAAAAGTATACCGGGTCCCCCGGCATCACCACCCCTGAGTGCTCTACCGTCTACGCCTTCCGCTCCCTGGATTTGGGCCGGAGTTCATCCGATCCGCACTTGCGGCATCGGGTTGCACGCGGCGCGTTCCGCGCGTTGCATCTCATACAGATCTTAACGTTGAGCAGACGTGCCTCAGCTTCAGGAAATCTTGCCATATCAGAAACACCACTTGTCAGATAGGTACTATTTGCTCCTCGTAATATTAACGGTTATGCTGGGAGGCACCCTCCCGCTCGATCCATGCGCGGAACGCCTCAAGCGCCCGCGCCCGATGCGATATCTGACTCTTCTCGGCAAGCGCCATCTCGGCAAGCGTCCTTCCGCCGCAGGCAAAGATCGGGTCGTAGCCGAACCCCTCACCCCCCCGGGGGGTGACGATCACCCCGGGCAGGACCCCACGGAAGACCCGGATGCCATCCTCCCGGGCAAACGCGATCGCCGTCTCAAAGTGCGCGCCCCGATCCGCCACACCCTCCATGAGTTTCAGGATCCCCGCATTCCCGATGGTGTCGTGGACATAGGCGGCGCACGAACCCGGAAATCCGTTGAGGGCGTCTATGAAGAAACCGGTGTCGTCGACGATCAGCGGACGCGAGAGCACCTCGTAGGCATACGCCGCCTTTCCCCGGGCGATCTCCCCGACATCGCTGTGGTGGAGCTCCGGGCACTCGAGTGCGACATGCTCGACCTCAAGCAGCCCGGCAAAGTACGCAGCCACCTCACGCGCCTTGTCGGCGTTGCTCGTCACCACCGTGAGCCTCAGAGGTACCGCCCCCGCAGCTCTACCTCATGCTCACGGGAGAGGACCTCCCCCGCCCCGGGAAACGCGCCTGCATACCCCTCGATGAAGGCAGCCTTCAGGTCTGCAGAGTTCTCGGTGGTGCTCTCAAGCGTCTGGAAGAGGACGTGGAGATCGACCCCCCGCGCCTCCACCTCCGGAGACGTGGACGCGAGCCCGAAGTCGATCAGGACGCACTGATCGCCACGGATGATCATGTTGCTCGTCGTCAGGTCGCCGTGGACGATCCCGGCCGCATGCAGCTTCCCGACCGCGTCACCCGCAAGGGCGACATTCTCCGGCGTCGTGGCATACTTCAGCACCTCACCTGCGACCCGTTCCATGACGATCGTATCCGTCGTTATATCCCGGATCACCGGGGTCGGGACACCCGCCCGCCGGGCTGCCG
>FZPS01000099.1_pt115 | contig 26992 bp, 27 predicted proteins | sample 1817821 | NCBI WGS metagenome assembly FZPS01 (sample SAMEA104158645, study PRJEB21678) | metagenome | place: Germany | collected 2015-04-21
AGGGGGGGATTTACTGCTAAGGGCTTTCTCCAGGAAGCAAATCCCAGGCATGCCTGATCTGAAGTATTCTGGCCTGGCCATTTTCTGTCCGACCTCTGACCTCCGACTTCCGACCTCCAATGCTTTCTCCCCCCTTTGAAAAAGGGGGGTAGGGGGGGATTTACTGCTAAGGGCTTTCTCCAGGAAGCAAATCCCAGGCATGCCTGATCTGAAGTATTCTGGCCTGGCCATTTTCTGTCCGACCTCTGACCTCCGACTTCCGACCTCCAATATGCGTAGGGGCGGGCTTCCACGCCCGCCCGCATGCTGGGACCCATCCCCCCGAGGGGATGTAGGGGCCGGGCATGCCCGGCCCGCTTGCTTCCCGGGCGCTTAAGATGGGGCCGGCTGCGCCGGCTGCTTGAAGGAAGGCGGTTGGGGCTGTTCAAGAGAAAACTGCCGCCCGCCTATATTGGATAGGTCAAAGTAAAGACGGGCATTTTCGTCAACACCCCAGTCGCGGGTAGAGCCGGTCCCCTGGACCTTTTGCAAAGCCTGGCGGAAGAGGGTATTGTGGGCCTCTTCGCGGTTCAGGAGAAAGTCGATCATCTCGCGAATATGCTTATCCGCGATCTGGCGATGCAGATACTCGTAGACTACCTTGGCCCGCTGCTCCGCGGCAATATTGGAAAGCAAGTCCGCAGGCAGGTCCCCGGTAACATTTACATAAGCGGCTGTCCAGGGGAAACCGGAAGCGTTGGCCAGGTACGGAGCCAGCCCGGTGAGGACCTGGTGCTCAATGGTGCCGCTTTCCACTGCGGTGGAATCAACATCATGACCGTTAAGCAGGTTTACTGCTGTGGACACCATCTCCATGTGACTGAGTTCCTCCGCAGCGATATCCATGAACAGGTCTTTGATTTCGGGATCCTTAATCCGAAAGCTCTGCGAAATGTACTGCATTGCCGCCTTCAACTCTCCCTGGGGGCCGCCCAGCTGTTCAACCAGCATGGCGGCGTAGGTGGGGTTGGGCCTCTCCACCTTCACCGGCTGGAGCAGGTTGCGGTCAAATTTAAACATCGGCTTCCCTCCATGATCAGGTTTGTTGCAGGCAATCAGGTGTTAAAGGCCGCCCCGGAAACCGACTGCGCATTAGCCAGGTCGGTCTGGATCTGTTTTTCCAGATCGTGGGGATAATACATCCCCTTGTTGGTCATATAGTCGGCTACCTGCTGGTGGAAACTGATTGCATCATCGAGATGCCGCTTCAAAACACTGCGCACTGCCGGTGAATGCGCCTCTGTTATGGCGTAGGCGTAGGTTCGCACACCGTTTTTGGCGGCAAGAAGCAAATCGGCGACGATAACCTGGTCGCTAATCTTCTCGGTCAGATTTTGTACCAAGATAAAAAACCCCCTTTAGATTTTTACTGGAAGCCGGCAGATCCGCCGGTAATAATATTCTGCAACTCCCGTATATGCTCCCTGGACTTATTGACATCCTGCTCCAGCAAGGAAAGTAGCTGCGGGTCGGTGACCATCTCCTTCATGGCCATGTACTTTCCTGCACAAACCGTTTTCATGGTCAGCAGCTCGTGCAACTCGACTTTCTCGTGAACCCCGAGCTGTTGATGTGGCATCACTTTTCACCCCCTTCAAGCCGGCACGGCTCTCACCGGTTTATCGTGGTGTCTCTGTTGTGGCCTACTTCGTAAATAACCATGTTAATGAGCTATTCATATGGATAAATAATTGCAAATTTAGCTATGCCCTGCTGTGCGCAATTTATGCCGGTCCCCTTTGGAAATGGTTTTAAGAACTTCCCATTTGAATAACGCAGCGGCTCGAAGGATTCATTGACCTGGTTGATTCCAGATACTATAATATGGTATGTCAGCTGCAATAAGGAAACCGGTATTGCCAATTGTGCCGGGCAAACTGCTTCCCCATTACATGCAAGGAGGGATTTATTTGCGCACCCTGAATCTGCATGACTACAAAGGGCTTTTCACCGCCTATACCGAGTTGAGAGTCCAGGAGAACCGGTCTGTAAATATTACTTTTGTCAAGGGCAACAACACGCTGAATTTACGCTCCTCAACCGGCGGTATATCGGCGCGGGTCTGCCGCAACGGTTCCTGGGGCTTCGCTTCGCATCCCGGGATCTCTGAAGAAAACGTTAAAACGGTAATCCGGGCGGCCACGGACAATGCGCTCTTCCTCGATTCAAAAGAACAGAAAGAAAAGGACCCGCTGCCTGCGGTCCCGGCCTCATCAGAGAATGACTTTTCCACATCCAGGCCCAGGTTAAGCCAAAAGGATCTGGTTGAGTTTATCCGGGAGCTCGATGATCATATCGCCTCCAGCTACCCGCAGCTGGCGGGGCGGACGCTCTCACTGCGCTGCCTCGACATGGAGAAAAGGCTGCTGACTTCGGACGGATCCTACTCTCATTCCATGATCCCCAGGAGCTTCATTTACATCCAGCTCTCTGTAATAAAAAACGGCTCCCCGGTGGAGCTGTTCGATGTTTATGGCGGGCTGGGGCAGTTTGAAGATCAATTTTCCGCGCCCGGAGATCTTTTCGAGGAGGTTGCCCGGCAGTATCACCACCTGATCAAGAAAAGTGAAGGGGTCTTCGCCGATGCCGGGCTGAAAACATGCGTTCTCGACGCTGACCTGGCTGGTATCCTGGCCCACGAGGCCATTGGCCATACCGTGGAGGCGGACATCGTCATGAGCGGCTCCGTGGCCGGGGATAAAATTGGCCGGGAGGTGGCCAGTCCCCTGATCACCATGATCGATTTCGCAAACTCATACCAGGGCGAGACCTGCCCCGTTCCCGTGTACGTGGACGACGAGGGCACCGCGGCGAAAGATGCCGTGCTCATTAAAGAGGGTGTCCTAAAAAGTTTCCTGCATAACAAGGAGAGCGCCAATCATTACCGCGTTGCGCCTGCGGGCAATGCCCGCGCTTATGCATACTCCGATGAGCCCCTCATCCGGATGCGCAATACGGTCATACTCCCGGGCACATCTACTCTTGAAGATATGATCGCTTCCGTTGACGACGGTTACTACCTCATCAGGCCGGGCAACGGCCAGGCCGATTCGACCAGCGAATTTATGTTTGGGATTGTCCTGGGCTATGAGATTAAAAAGGGCAAAATCGGCCGGGCGATCAAGGATACCACTATCTCGGGGGTGGCCTTCGATGTTTTAAAAACCGTCTCCATGGTCTCCGGCGAGATGAGCTGGATGAGCGGCGGTATGTGCGGCAAGAAACAGCCGATCCCCGTGGGCATGGGTGGACCGGCAATTAAATGCCAGCTTAACGTGGGAGGTAGGTAAACATGGATAATCTAAGAGAGATCGCCAGGGACGGCCTGAATGAACTGCTCAAGGCCGGGGCCGGAAAGGCCGCGTGCTCCCTTACGCTGATCGATAAACAGGAGTTGAATGTGGACCTGGGAGAGCCAAGCCTCCTGAGAACCATCTTTGATGCCAGTGTTAATCTTGTGGCAATTAAGGATCAGAAGAAAGGCTCGACTGCCGTTAACAGGACCGACCGCTCTGCGCTGCGCCAGGCCGCCGCCGATGTCCTCGCTATTGCCACCGCTGCCGCTCCCGACGAGGCCCATGATATTGCCGAGGCTCAGCCCCCGGCTGAATTTTCGTCCGGTGGCAGCCGCCCGGACCTGGATAAAATGTACTCCCGCATGAAGGAGCTGCTGCGCGAGGTTGGGGCCAGGTACCCCCGCGTTGTGATACGGCAGGCCATTCTTGATTTCACCAGGACGAAGAAATATTTTCTCAACTCCAACGGGGTCGATTTTGTAACCAGCAAGGGCATCTACCGCTGCTTGGTCTTCTTCTGCTCCAGGGAAGGGGAGCGGATCTCCTCGTTCAACATTACCGGCTTCTCGCTCAAAGACCTGGAGCAGGAGTTGCTCGACTGCGGCTCCCTGGATACCCTGCTGCGGCAATCAACAGAGCAGATTACCACCCATCCCCTGCAGGGTAAGTTTACCGGAGAGGTAATCATCACTCCCGACTGCCTCGAAGATCTGATCGGCTTTCTTACCGGCGCCATCAGTGACGGGCCGTTTATCTCCGGAACCAGCATCTACCGGGACAAGCTAAACAGGCAGGTGGCCGCGCCGCTCTTCAGCCTGCATTCGCGCCCCCTGGACAATGAAATATGCGACGGCTATTTCGTCACCGCGGACGGCTACGCCGCCCGGAACAGCACCATTGTAGAAAAGGGCGTCCTGAAATCTTTTCTGCTGAGCCTTTACGGTTCCCGGAAAACCGGCCGGCCCCGGGCGGCAAATGACGGGGGCGCTTATGTGGTGGATCCGGGCGAGACCGACTTTAGCGATATGGTCAGATCCGTGGAAAAGGGGATTCTACTGGCCAGGTTCTCGGGGGGAGAGCCCAGCGAGAACGGCGATTTTGCGGGCGTGGCCAAAAACAGCTACCTCATCGAAGGCGGGGAGATCAAATACCCCTTGAGCGAGTCCATGATCTCGGGCAACTTTGCCGAATTGCTGATGAACATTACCGCAGTCTCACGCGAGCGGATCAACTTCGGGAATGCCATCCTGCCCTGGATCTCCGCTTCCGGGGTAACCGTATCGGGCAAATAGGGGACGGGGAATCGTCTCCCCGTCCCTTGTTCATCTTAGCTCGAAAAACCGTTTCCATTCAACCGGGATAACTGGTATCTGCAGCAGGAGGCAACCCCTTTACAAAGAAAATATAGTATATATCTGTTTTGAAAGGAGCTAAGAGCGATGGGCTTAAGCGTGTGCGGCCTGGTTTGCCCGGAATGCGACTTATATCCTAACGAATGCCCTCTAGATTCTTCAATTTTAACGGCGCGGCGCGCCGCAATGATGGCACTGGGTCCGCCCAACCGTTAAAGGCCCGCCGCAGCTGCGGCAGGTATACTCTTCCGCCGCCCGTTCCAGCCAGGCCTCCAACCCCGCGGCGGCCCTCTCTGCGAGGTTGCGCCTGATATCCACGCCGTCATTCAAGTAGCCTGCGGCCAGCTTGCCGAATTTCTCGCAGTTCCCGGAATGCTCCGGGCAGAGGTAACATGAGTCAAAACCTTTTTCTTCCAGGCAGATGACGATCTTGCAGTTGTACCCCCAGCAGTCGCCGGTCAGGGCACGGCAGCCGTTGCAGCATACCTGTTCCTCTTCACACTTGAACCGGCTGGCCAGCCGCCGGCGCCAGGAGGCGTCGTCCCGCTGGGCGCGGTAAATATTGCAGGCGCCGCAGTAGAGGCCGCAGCGTCCGGCCAGATTTACCTCCGGCATGGAGTCCCACCTCCTCAAGAAAAGTCAAAGCAGGTTTGTAATGTCAAAACAGGGAAAGTTGATCCCCTGTTCGACCAGTTTTCATGGCCGCCTTCCGGCATCAAAAACAAGGGCGCAGCGTGCTGCGCCCTTGTTGAATGCGTAGATACAGTGCCGGTTATTTATCCAGCAGCAGGAAGATTCCCGCAACCACGGCCAGTATGTTAAGAATTAATCCTTGATGGGGGAAGCTAATGCTTAAAATTGGTAGCAAGCCCGCTGCAATCAACCAGATGGCAAGCAGTACTTTTCCCACGCCCTTAAGTTTCATTTTTAAACCCCCTAATAGAAGATAGAATTTTAAATCTTACTCGTTTATTCTGTAAATGCATTAATAAGTCCTGCCGGTTTACAAAATATTATGGTGACCCTGCATTGAGCAGGTTGTGAGTATTCAGAATCCAACACTCAGCAAGCGGGGTTACGAAAACGGCGCCTGTGAAAAAAGGTTGACGACGTTAAAGGTACGGAAACCATGCTGTTCCCAGAAGTGTTCAGGAATGCAGGTGTGCCGTTTTGTATTATTTTTCAATCCATTCGGGGCAGATGGAAATGCCGCCCTCCCGGTACACGGCCACCTGGGGCACGTAGAAGAAGATCATATTCGGATTTTTGCCAAACCACTCACGCACCCTCTGCTCCGGCCAGAGTAAAGCCGCCTGTTCCAGGTTTTCAACGGAGAGCGGTAGAACGACGCGCTCGTCGTTGAGCACGTAGGTCAGCGTGGAATAGTCTGGGTCTACCGCCTCCAGCGGTATGGTAATGCGGGTGTGCCTGGAGAGAGGTGAACCGGTCATCAACCGGAAGTCGATGGGGGTGAGAAAAACCCCGGAGTTGGTGTAGGGCCGCTTGAGCACAGGCTTGCCGATGGCCTCGTAAATTGCCTGATAGAAACCCGGCAGGGATTCTTCGAGGCGGCGCCAGGCTTCGCTTTCGGGGAATGCGCTGAGGGGCAGAATACCGCGCTCCACTATCAGGGGAAGATTTTCCTCGCTGCCGAGCAGGTAATGAAACAGGCGATCGCTTCGGCAGATCTTCATCAATTGCCGCCTCCCGGATAAAATGGTATATTTTGCTGATCATCTCATTATAGCATAATGAGGATGGGTTAAAAGAGCAACTCGCCGGGGCTTCGGAGAATTTGCCTTGTATCCAATCAAGATTTCCCTCTTGTCCCCGGTTGATACTCCGGGTCCCTGTCCCCGCACCCGGCAATTGACAAAGATTGCGGGTAAAAGTATAATTTAACTGGTTGGTGGTTGGACCACAAAATATTTCAGGAGGGAGAGCATGTCCAAAGGCGGTTTCAGTGATTCTTATGATGCTGTGGTGGTGGGTGCCGGCAACGGGGGATTGACCGCTGCGGCCACCCTTGCGGCAAAAGGGTGTAAGACCCTTTTGCTGGAGCAGCACAATCTGCCGGGCGGGTTTGCTTCCAGCTTCGTCAGGGGAAGGTTTGAGTTCGAACCTTCGCTGCATGAGGTTTCAGATTTTGGTCCGCCCCACGACAAGGGGAATGTGCGCATACTTCTGGAAGACAAGATCGGTATTGATACTGAATGGATGGCGGTGCCGGAGGCATACAGGTTGATTATCCCCCATGAAAAGGGTGGCCGGCTGGATGCAACCATGCCTTTCGGTGAAGAAGAGTATATCGCCAAGATGGAAGAGTATGTGCCGGGCTCCAGGGAATCTGTTTACAAGTTTATCAGGTTATGCGAAGAGGTGGTAAACGCCTTCACCTACCTGGGGCAATCTAGAGGCAACCCCGATAAGAAAGTTCTCACCAGCACTTACGGCAACTTTCTCAAAACGGCCTCATATACTCTCCAGGATGTGCTGGATGCCGTAAAAATGCCCTACCGGGCCCAGAAGATCATTACCGCCTACTGGTGCTACCTGGGCGTGGGGGTTAGAGATGTAAGCTTCAGCATTTTTGCGGCCATGTTTTACCGCTACATAACCAAGCAGGCATTCGTTCCCCGGCACCGCTCCCACGAGTTTACTGCGGCGCTGGATATGAAGATCCGGGAGCTGGGCGGCGATATACTTTACAACACCAGGGTGGAAAAAATACTGGTAGAAGACGGCCGGGTGGTGGGAGTGGAAACTGCCCACGGGGACATTATCAAGACCAATCACGTCATAGCCAACACTTCTCCACATACGGTTTACAGCCGGCTGATCCATCCCCGGACAGAGGTGCCGGAGCTGGCCTGGAAAACCTGCAACGCCAGAAAGGTTAGCTTCTCCGCTTTTGTTGTATACCTGGGTCTGGATAAAAGCCCTCAAGAGCTGGGCCTGAATGAATACAGCTATTTTGTTTACAGCACCCCCGATACCAATGACATCTACGATGCCTTTCACAGGCTGGAAAGGCCGGTGGGCCAGGCTACGGTATGCCTGAACAATGCCGTCCCCGACTGCTCTCCGGAAGGAACCAGCATCGTCTACCTCACCACCCTTTTCAGCGGAGATTGCTGGAGCAATGTCCCGCCGGAGGACTATTTCAAGGTTAAGAATAAGATAGCCGAAGATTTGATTGACGAGTTTGAAAAAGCTGTAAATGTCAATTTGCGGGACAGCATTGAAGAGATTGAAGTAGCCACTCCGGCCACCTTTGCTCACTATACCGGAGCTTTTAACGGCGGCGTCTACGGCTACGAGCCTGTTGTCTGGGATTCAGTTCTGCCGCGGATGATGACCATGAATGATGAAAAATACATTAAGGGTCTTGAGTTTGCCGGAGGTTTTGCCTTCAGGTGTCACGGCTACTCCAGCACGCTTCAGTCGGGTGAAACCGCGGCCCTATTAACATACAAGGATATAATGGAGGGGAAGTAAGATGACCGGGGATAAAATTAATATTAAAATAAAGCCCTTGGGGATTTTGGACCTGCTGGCTTTCAAGAACCTGGTGCCCGGCAGGAAAAAGCGTATTCAAAAAGCTCCGGCCACGGTTATTGACAGTCTTCAGCCCGTAAATGCCCTCGCTTGCAAACTCCATCCATCTGTCCAGCATTTAATTGTAGGGGAAGTACGGGATGAAACAGGCGATGTTAGAACATACAAGCTGCTGCCCAATAAAGAGAAAATGACCGATGAACTGGCTTACTTTCGCCCCGGGCAGTACCTCAGCTTTACCTTCGAAGTGGAAGGAGCAACCGTAACCCGGCCCTATTCCATCTCCTCGTCGCCCCGGGAGGCGCTGGCGGGATTTTACGAAATCACCGTTAAAAGAGACCAGGGCGGCTTTATCTCCAACCACATCTGGAACAACTGGACCGTGGGAAGCGAAGTGGTCTCCGGCGGCCCGGAAGGGCAATTCTACTATGACAATTTGCGCGATCGCAAGCACATTGTGGGGATCGCCGGCGGGAGCGGCATCACGCCCTTCAGATCCATGGCTAAAAGCATCCAGGAAAAAGATCTGGATATTAACCTGACCATATTTTACGGCAGCAACAAAAAAGAAGAAATCATTTTTTATGACGAACTTGCTGAACTGAAGGCTTCTTCCGGCGGCAGGATTAAAGTAATCCACGTGCTGGCCGAAGAAAGGGTGGAAGACTTTGAACATGGCTTTATCACCGTGGATTTGCTGAAGAAATACGTGGATCTCCAGGACTGCTCCATTTTTATCTGCGGTCCCCAGGCCATGTATGATCACCTCAACCAAGAACTTGGGAAGCTGGAGATCAGTAGGAAATACATCAGGAGAGAAGTTTTTGGAGAGATTAAGGATGTTCGCAGCTTAAGCGGCTATCCCGCAGAAGCCGCTGGCAAGACTTTCCGAATGCTGGTGCACATGGGCGGGCGCCAAGTTGAGATTGAAGCTTCGGCCGGGGAATCGCTGCTGGTGGCCCTGGAAAGAGCGGGGCTGTGCCCTCCTGCTACTTGCCGAAGCGGTTCCTGCGGCGTGTGCCGCTCCCTGCTGATTAAAGGAGATGTTTTCATCCCCGGGGATGTCGACGGGCGGCGGCAGGCCGACAAGAAGTTCGGCTATATCCACCCCTGCGTCTCCTTCCCCCTGGAGAACCTGGAAATTGTGGTCCCTAGGCGGAAGGTCCACTAAGACGGCTTGCCCATTTTCTATGCATGATGGCCTAAAAAGGGGCTGTCTCAAAGGACAGCCCCTCCTTGTGCGGTTGGGGTGTAGGGAGCTGTCCCAAAAGTCGTTTAGAATAATGTATGTGGAGGATGGAACCCCGCCTCTCCATGTCATCCTGAGCACCTTTTATGTGTCATTCTGAGCGAAGCGAAGGATCTCTAAAACAGGCTTACGGCAATTAACAACAGAAGCAACAGAGTTCCTTCGGGCTACTCCCTCAGGACAAGCCTTCGGGCTGCGCCCTCAGCATGACAAGAAAGCAAGCCAGAGTAACACAAGTAACACATACGGCTGTCCCGGCCAGGTTGCTTTGAATTACCAAGCATCTATTCTATAATATAACAAGCAAATGGTAGGCAGGTCTGGGGGTTAAGAAGATGAGCAGCGGCTTTGCGAAACTAAAAGCCGAAAGCTTGAAGGAGCTATTTGTTAAAGAAATCGAAGCCAAGATAATATCCGGGCAGCTAAAGCCCGGAGAGAGGCTGCCTCCTGAGCGCGAGCTGGCCTCCTTAATGGGAGTTAGCCGGAGCATTGTCAATTCCGGCATACTGGAGCTGGCTTCAAAAGGTTTTGTCAGGATTATCCCCAGAAGGGGAACCATCGTCCAGGATTATAAGAATGAGGGGACCCCCGCCATTCTGGCTTCCATAATGAGCTATAACGAGGGGAAATTAAGCCCCAGGCTTTTTAACAGCATGATGGATACAAGGCTGCTCATCGAGGTGGAAAGCGCCAGGCTCGCCGCGGAGAACAGAACCGATGAAGACCTGCGGATTATGGAAACCCTGATCAAGAAAGCTGAGAAAAACAGGGATATTGAGGCCCACGTGAAATTCAACTATAACTTTCACCATCGCATTACCATTGCCTCGGGCAACGTGGTTTATGCCATGATTTTCAAATCCTTCGAACCGGCTTGTCTAAACCTCATCGGGATCTACTTTAAATCCGGAGATTACATAGATAAATCTCTGTCCTCCCACAAAAAACTGTTCCAGTCCATAAAAGAGAGGCAGAAAGACGATGCGGGAAAGATCATGGAAGAGATTCTACTGGAAGGAAGAAGCAGGCTGGTTCACCTGGCCGTAACCGGAGAATCTTAAAACGTGGAACCTGCACTGGACTGAGCTGCCTGAACTGCTGAAGAGCGGCCGGACAATCCGCTGTATTTATCTTCTTCTAACTGTTGCTGCCGGATCAAAAATACAATAACCAACTAATCGGTACATTCCTCGAATGATCCACCTTGCAGGACGGCGCTCAGCGTCCAACCAGGAGCTGCGTGTAGTAATAAGAACCGTCTTCCGCCCTGGCGATGCCCACACCGATGTGGGTGGCCGCTTCGCTGAGCATGTTATTTCTGTGGCCCTCGGAGTTAAGCCATCCGTTATGAATGGCTTCCGGGATAAGGTTGGGTTTGCTGTAGGCGATGTTTTCTCCGGCCCAGCGGTAGACGATCTTAAAGTCTTTCAAGAATTGCTTAAAATCAGGATATGTAGGGGTGGCATGACCGAAAGAATTGTGATCGGCCATGTCCTGGCTTTTGGCCCTGGCGGCGGCGCACAGGGTGGGATCAACCGCCAGCAGATTTCTGCCCTCAGCGGCCCTGGCCTCATTGGCCAGCTGGATAAGCAAGGTTTCCTCTTCTTCGAAACAGGCCGGCTGTGGTGCAGGTTCCGGCTTTTCCGGAGGTTTTTCTTCTTTTTCAGGTTGGGGCTTGGGCTGGGGCTGGGGTTCCGGCTGTACCGCCGTTTCTTTCTGGGGAGCGCCGGCGGGTTCAGGTTTGCTATTTTCCTCTTTATTGGGGGTCTCTTCTTTTATGGGCTTCTCTTCCAGGCCGGTAGGCCGGGCGGATGCTCTTTCCTTTTTGGCGGCAATCAAATCCGCCAGTTCTTGATGGATTGAGTATCTCTGCTCCGCTGCCGGGGTTTGCAGCTCCTGATCCGGAATTGTTCCCGGGCTGCAGCCGGCGGTATACAGGAACAGCGCTATAATAATGATGAATGAACGAATTTGTTTCATAAGGGACTTCACCTTAGCGCATGTGTAGCTGCCTTGCAAATAGTATAGTGCAGCGTACCAACTTTTACAAGAGATGGTGGTTGTCTTAAGCAGGCCAATTCCATCGGAGCTGCCAGGCGGCGAGAGGAAACTTCAGTTTTAAGCCCTTTGTTCCGACTGCTCAAAAGAGAAACGTTCGACGGGTTTTCTTGTAAGCGAGGGATTTCTTTTATATTACAAGGTCTGGCTGGAGCAACCCAAAGTCCCACTTTTCCAAAGGGGGATTTAGGGAGATTTTAGCGAAATTTATAAATACCATTTGCGATCTGGGGGTTCGCAATGCGGGGAAAAGATGCACGATGGCTGTCCTTTAAGGCAATTGCCTTGTACCTGCTAAAGGCGCTTCTCTTTGCAGCCGGGGCGGCTGCCGCCGTGACCTTCTTTTTCAGCTGGATCGCCATCCTCATCGGGGGGTTCTTCTTTTTTGGCTCCAGGGGTGCATGGCGCGGGGGCGGATACGCGCTGGCCCTGGCTGCCGCCCTGGCTTCGAACGGACCGCTGCGCGGCTTCGATGAAATCACCGGCATTTATCCCCTTTTTCTCGCCGCCCTCGTTGTTGCCGTCACGCTTGGGCTTTACTTCCTGTTCCTGCTCCTTCACCTGGCGCTGGGACGCGTCAAGGCCTACCGGGTGTTCACAGCCGGGTTAAAAGAAAAGCTTTACCGCCCGTGCCGGCCGACCTTGCGGCGGCGGCTCGCTTCCATACTGCTCTTTCTCATCCCCGTAGCTCTCTGGATTTCCGTCAACGTGAACCCGGCGGTGATCTTCGACAACCTGCCGGCGGTGCTCTGGGTCCAGGCCCCTTCAACCGTAGCCCCGGGCGATGAGTTCGAGTTCCAGGTGCAGTGCTGGGATCGCTTCGAGCGGATCAGTGCCCTTTACGGGGGCAAGGTCAGCTTTTCGCTTGAATCTTACCGCTTTCCCGGCGGGGAACCCCTTTACCTGGTGGAAGCAACCCTGCCCGCCGAGTACAGCTTTACCGGCTCCGGCCGCCCCTCGGATGCGGCCTACCTGCTTGACAACGGCAAGGACAACGGCCGCCGCGCCTTCCGGGCGAGAATCGATACCCCTGGAGTTCACTACATAAAGGTGTCCGATTCGGAGACTGGCCGCAGCTACTACAGCAACCCCATTCTCGTAGCCGCCGGAACGGAGCGCATCTACTGGGGAGATATCCATACCCACGGCATCTACTCCGACGGCAGCGGCACGCCTGCGCACCAGTTCTTCTACGCCCGGCACGTGGCCGCTCTCGACTTCTATTCCCTCACCGAGCACGGCGAGATCATCCAGCTGGGCCGGAACGGGCTGGAGCGCTACATCGAGGAGACAAACCGGGCCTACCGGCCGGGCGAATTTGTTACCCTCCTGGGCATGGAATATACCAACCATAACAGCGGGCACTACACCTGCATCTTCGACGGCGACCGGCTTCCGGAAGATCCTCCCGTATACGCGCCCTACATAGGCCTGGGGGCCGCCCTGCCCACTCCCTTCGAGCTCTGGGAGCTGCTGGACGATTTTACGGCCTCCACCGGCTCCCGCGCCCTGGCCCTGCCCCATCACACCGTCGTGGAGCGCTTCATGCAGGACTGGAGCTACTATAACCCCCGCTATGTCAAAATCGCCGAGGTAACGAGCACGCACGGCGACAACCTCTACGAGCCCGGCCACCCCTTGAGCTATCGCGGTTCCACCTTTCCTCCTCCGCCGGGAACCAGGGGCTGCTCCATCACCGGCGCCCTGCAGATGGGGCTGCAGCTTTCGCTTTACGCCTCCAGCGACTCGCATGACGGCCACCCCGGCCATGACCTCGCTCATACCGGGGCCTGGGTCGGGCACCAGCGGCCTTTTACCTTCTGGTGGACGCGGTTCGACAAGCCCTTTCCGGGCGGGCTAACCGCCGTTTATGCGGCTGGGCTTAGCCGCCGCGAGATCTTCTCCGCCCTGGAAAACCGCCGCCTATACGCCGTCTCCGATCACGGCCGCCCCCTCATTTTTTTCACTATTAACGGCACATCCGTCGGGGGAGACTCGACCCTCCGTGTAGAGGGGCGGGAGACGCCGCGGCAGATTGAAGTGATTCTGGCCCAGGACGGCGCCCTCACTGCGCCCGTAACTGAATTCCGGCAGCCTGACTGGAAGGCGACGGTGGAGATCCATAAAAACGGGACCCTGCTGGCCTCCCTCCCCGTGGACAAGCCTTTGGCCGCTGTTCGCTTTACCGACACCGGGCCGGTAACCGGGACTTCCTACGGGCGGGAAAACTGCGTCTACCGGGAGGGGGCTTACTACATCAACGAGTACAGCGACAACCCCGTCGACCCGGCGGCGCTGCACACGGGAGGGAAAGACTTCTATATCGTGCGCGTCGTTTCCGAAAACGGGCGGCACAGCTACATCGGGCCCCTCTGGGTGGAGGTCGCGCCTTAACAGTTATTGTGACTGGATGAGAGCGTTTAGGGGAACCAAGGAAATGCCAATAAAAGGAGTAATGCAATGATATTGAGAAAAATAATCAAAATATCGTTGATTACCCTCGGTTCATTGCTTTTGCTTTTTATAGCGCTAAACCTTTTCGCGTACTTTTCCGAAAGCGGGAAGATTTTGCTGCCTGTAAAACGAAAAGAAGCTTTTAGTCACAAAAATATTGAAGAATTCCCGCCTTTATTATCCGTGGAGAATAATAAAATAGTAGATCCTTCCGGGCGGGCTGTTACCTTGAAAGGCTTAATGCCTCCCGATCCCGCGGTGCTGCACAGCAGAAACAGATTCCACCGAAGACTTCTCCAAGAGATGAAAAACACAGGGGCAAACGTGGTCAGGATACCGGTTCATCCGGAAAATTTTTATCATGACGAAGATTACCTGTGGCGGTACCTGGACCCGGTTGTATCCTGGGCCGGGGAATTGGGCATGTATGTCATAATCAATTGGCATTATATTGGCAGTATCGAAAGCGGTAGGGGCCGCGAAATGCCTGACCTGGATATTGAACCTAAAGCCTTCTCCAAGCAGTTTTGGAAACAAACTGCCGCCTATTTTCGGGATACTACCAATGTTATTTTTGAAATATTTAATGAACCGGCCATGATCACTGCAGAAACGTGGGCCATAAATGCAGAAGAATTGGTGAAAATCATAAGAAGTCAAAATGCAAACCAGATTATCATAGTTGGAGGCATTGAATATGCCAGGGACTTGTCCTGGGTAAAAGACAGGCCTGTTGATGAAGCAAATATTGTATATGCTTCACATATCTACCCGGCGCATGACAAAAACCTGTGGGGCGATTACTTTGGAGATATTTCAGAGAGATACCCGGTGCTGATTACCGAGTGGGGCTTCCTGGACAAAAACGGAGAGGCTGCTGATCAGTTATACCTTGTTGGAGACGAAGAATCATATGGAAAGCCCCTGCTGAATTACCTGGAAGAGAGAAATATTGGATGGGTAGCCTGCTGGTACGATGATGTTTGGGCACCGCCAATGCTAAAAGACAAGGGAAAGAGCTATACAAAATACGGCCATTTTGTAATCAACAACCTTGGCGGCGGAGAGAGGTAATTGATGAACCGGCTGCCTAATCTATAAAGCATTAAGTCTCCATTTTGCTTTCCCGTGTCCCGCCAATTCCTGACGGGGCTAATGGGATTTATTAAATCCCCCCCGGCCCCCCTTTGACAAAGGAGGGAGTTTATTTGAGTCCTTTTTCAAAGGGAGGAGTTTAGAGAGTAATAAGCCGTGCTCGCCCAAAGGGGGATATGCGGGCGGGCGGGGCGTGCCCCGCCCTTACAACTGAACCGGCGTCTCTAGCCTGTAAAGCACATAGCCAGGCAATTCCTTGACTCTATTTTTCTTGCTTCTTACTTCCTGGAGGACATGCCCGGCCCCTGCATCCCGGAAGGAGAACCAATCCTTGGGTGTAAGGGCGGGTGGGGAAGCCCGCCAATTGAGAGGTGAGAGGTGGGATGTTGGGTGGTGAGAGATTTGGGGCTGTTCATTGCCGGGGTTACCTATTATGTCATCGTGAGCGAAGCGAAGGATCTCCATACCGGGCTGCAACCTAATGAGGAGTTCCTATAAATCGTTCGAGAAAGCTCTTCTTTTTAAGGAGGGTGTCTTCATTTTATAAGAACAAGGTTTTGTATAGAGCTGCAAGCTAAAAGTCCCCCTTTTCTAAAGGGGGATTTAGGGGGATTTTATTATCCCTGCGGCAGCCGTAGTCAAGATTTTTCAATCCCCCCCAGCCCCCCTTTTGCAAAAGGGGGGAGTCGTAAACTTGTGAGCATTAGGCGGTGCCGCATTCGCCGCCGCGTCCGGTGAGCGTCTCCAGGGCGTGGTCGAGCACCGGTTCCAGCACGGAGAAGCATTCACGCACCGCTTTGGGGCTGCCGGGCAGGTTGACGATGAGTGTCTTCCCGCTGATGCCGGCTGCGGCGCGCGAGAGCATGGCCCGCGGGGTGGCGGCGTAGCTTTCGCGGCGCATGGCCTCGGCGATGCCCGGCACCGGCTTTTCGATCACCTCGAGGGTGGCCTCGGGGGTAATGTCGCGAGGCGAGAGCCCCGTGCCGCCCGAGGTGAAGATGGCGTCCATGCCCTCTTCGACCAGGCGCTTTAGCTCCTTGACAAGCGCGGCTTTCTCATCGGGCAGGAGCACGCTGCGCTCAATGTCGCCCCAGGGCAGCAGCAGCTCGCCGAGCAGGGGGCCGCTTCTGTCCTCGCGCTGCCCGGCGGCGCCCTTGTCGCTGACGGTGACTACGGCAAAGCGGTAGCTGGGACGCGGCTGCAGGCTGTCACCAGACTTAATCCTGCCGCCTTTCAGTACCTCGGTAAAGATGCCTTCGCGCGGCATGACGCAGTCGCCGGCCAGGGCATAGATGGCGCAGCGGTCGTGGCACTCCTTGCCGATCTGGGTCACTCTCAGGATCGCCTCCGGCCCGGCCTGCAGGCGGGTGCCGATGGGGAGAGAAACGAGCTCGATGTTGCGTGTGGTCAGGTTTTCGGCGAAATCGCCGGGGCCTACCTGCAGCCCCTTCGCGCGCATCTTCTCGATGCTCTCCATGGCCAGGAGGCTTACCTGGCGGTGGGCGAAGCCGGCGTGGCCGTCTCCTTCCAGCCCCTCACCCTTAATCAGGAGCCCTTCACCCACATCTTTTTTCCTCTCGCCTCTCTTGGCGCTAACGCAGACAGCGATAATTTCACCCATTTCTTTCTTTCCGGCGGTAGTGGCCGGAACGCCCCCCTTTCTTTTCCAGCAGCCTGATATTCTGGATCACCATGTTCTTGTCAATGGCTTTGCACATATCGTAGATGGTCAGGGCCGCGGCGCTGACCCCGGTGAGCGCCTCCATTTCCACCCCGGTCTGGCCGGTGAGCTTAACCCTCACCCCGATCTCGATCTTGCTTTCGGCCTCGTTCAAGTTAAAATCCACGTCCACCCCGGAGATGTTCAGCGGGTGGGCCATGGGGATGAGCCGGCCGGTCTCTTTTACGGCCATAATTGCCGCCACCTGGGCCACGGCGAGGACATCGCCTTTCTCCACCGTGCCCGCCTTAATCCTGGCCAGGGTGGCGGGAGCCATAGTAATTTCTCCCGCGGCATAGGCTTCCCGGCGGCTGATCTCTTTATCCGAGACATCGACCATCCGCGGCCGCCCGGACTGGTCGAAATGGGTCAGCTCCGGCTCTTTCCCGGCCGGCGGGAGAAAGCGGTCACAGATAAAGCGGGCCAGCCCGGCGGCGTCGTCGAGCCGGAAAAGGGTCAGCTCCGGCGGCAGCGGCAGATCGGCCAGGTCGCTGGCTACAGCGATGACCCCTTCGGGAAGCAGCGGCTGCCGGTTTACTGCGCTGCGGACCACCTCGATCTTCGGATAGGGGCTGTTCTTGCCTCCCTCGATGAATATAAAATCGAATTCCTGCAGCTTTGACACGGCGGCGGCGGTGCCGCCGGTGCCGGGAGCGCTGCCGATAAGAATGTATTTTTCCGGGGTGGTCATCCCCACCACGGCAGCCCCGGCCTGGGCAAAGCGCCAGGTATCCTTGCCCGGTATATCGAGGTTGTAGTGGTGCACCTCTCCTTTCAGCGCCGCCACCTTCAGCTCCCGCGCGGTCAGCTCCGCTAATAGTTTTTCCAGGAGGGTGGTTTTACCCGTGCCCGACTGGGCGGCAACGAGGTTGATAATCACGGGCGGCATGCCGCAGCCCCCTTTGCATCATATTTATCCGCCAATTTTCGACATTCCCCGCATCCCCTGCAGGTTCAACAGCCCGGGCTTCTGCTGCGGGCTCATGCGGTGTTTTTCCGGCTTTAACCGGACTACGTCTTGCAGCAGCTCCTGCATTGCTACCGGGTCTCCCAGGGCCGGGCGGACCGAGCGCTCGTCCTGCCAGTAGAGGCAGCTTTTCAGGTATCCTTCGGCGGTAAGCCGCAGCCGGTTGCAGGAAGCGCAGAAATGGCGGCTGATGGGGTGGATCAACCCGATGGTGCCCTTGCCCCCGGGCAGGCTGAAGGTCTCCGCAGGCCCCGCGCCCGGAGGCGGCTCTGCCGGCGTAAGCGGCAGTCCCATGCGGGCCGCCTGCTCCTTCACGTAGCTGAGCGGAAGGTAATATTTATGGTGCTCCAGCCCCTGTGCGCCGATGGGCATATACTCGATGAAGCGCAGGTGCAGCTCCTTTTCTAGGGCCAGCTTCAAAAAGGCGGGAACCTCCCGGTGGTTGATCCTTTTCATCAGGACAATGTTTATTTTTACCGGATTCAACCCGGCTTCCAGGGCGGCCTCGATCCCGGCCAGGGCCTGGGCCAGCTCGCCGCAGCGCGTAATCTTGCGATAGACGGCGGGCTTTAAAGAATCGAGGCTGATATTTACCCGCTGCAGTCCCGCTTCCTTAAGTGGGGCGGCGAATTGGGGCAGCAGGATCCCGTTTGTGGTCATGGCCAGGCAGGTGATCCCCGGCACCTGTGCTATCTCTTTGACCAGGAAGAGAATACCTTTGCGCACCAGCGGCTCGCCCCCGGTCAGGCGGATCTTGCTGATGCCCAGGGCGGCGCCCGCTTTTACCACTTCGAGGATCTCCTCGTAGGTCAAGATCTGGTGGTGCGGGATCTGCTTCACTCCCTCCGGGCCCATGCAGTAGATGCAGCGCAGGTTGCAGCGATCCGTTACCGAGATGCGCAGGTAGTCATGTTTGCGTCCGTAAAGATCGATTAGAGCCACGTTTTTCTCCTTCTCCCATTGCATTTCTCTATAAAACCCGGCAATTAGTTAACCCGGTGCCTGGCACCTAGTTAACTAATTTGCCGGCGTCGCGCATGCTGTATCCGCCCAGCGCCTCAACTCTCTTTTGAAAGGCGGGATCGGTAATTATCTTCAAGAGGACTTCGCCGGCCGCGGAGCGGTAAAAGGAGGCGCTCATGAGCAGGTCATAGCGCTCTTCGCACAGCGGGACGAAGTCAAGGCCGAAGGCGCGGGCCGCCGGCAGTATGCCCAGGCCAACCCGGGCCGACCCGGCGGCAACGGAGGCGGCTACACCGAGATGGGTGTGCTCCTCGCGCTCGTAGCCGTATATCTCTGCCGGGTCCAGTCCCGCACGGTCGAGCAGGTAATCGAAAAGCAGGCGGGTCCCGGCGCCTTTCTGGCGGTTGACAAAGCTCAGCTTCCCGGCGGCGATGCCGGCAATATCTTTGACGCCGTCGGGGTTGCCCGGCGGCACGATCCAGCCCTGCATCCGGTAAGCCAGGTTGACCAGGCAGAGATCCCGTCCGGGCAGAAGCTTCCGGATATAGGGGAGATTGTAGTCCCCGCTCTCGGGGTCGAAGAGGTGCACCCCGGCCAGGTGGGCCTGCCCGTTGCCGATGGCGGCGATGCCGCCCATGCTGCCCAGGTGCGATGAAGAGAGGGTCAGGCCGGTGTTCCGCTCTTTCAGGACTGTGGCCAGGAGGTCGATGATCAGGTCGTGGCTGCCGGCGGCCAGGAGATTGCCGCGCAGCTCCGCCGCGGGGCGGTAGAGCTCCAGCTCAACTGTTTCGCCCCGCTCATAGCCCAGCGATTCCGGCGGGATGATGAGCAGCCCGTCGGCGCGGACCAGCGACATGGTTACCCCGGCGCCCCGCTCCAGGGGGTTGGCCACAAAGCGTCCGTCCACGAAACCCACGGCCATGCGCACGTGCTCCTCCACGCCCAGCTCGGAGACGACGCGCCGCCCCAGGGTTGCGGCCAGCCTTTCCCTGGCCGGCTCAGCCTGTCCCAGGGCGCGGAAGATTAAAGGCCGGACGAACCATTCCAGGCTGAGATAGGCCGAGACGGGATATCCGGGCAGCCCCACTGCCGGCTTGCCCGCAATTTGACCGAGAATGGTGGGCTTGCCGGGCCGCGTCGCTACGCCGTGCACGAATGCTTCTCCCAGCGCTTCGATGACATGCACCGTGTAATCTTCCCGCCCGGCGGAGGATCCGGCGAGGATAATCACCAGGTCTCCTTCCGCCGCCGCCCGCGCGGCAGTCTCCTCGAGCCTGGCCCGATCGTCGGGCACGATGGGGTAAATTGCCGCCTCCGCGCCCCATTCCGCCAGGTAGGCGGCGACAACGGTGCTGTTGAAATCGGGGATGCTGCCCCTGCGGCGCTTCTCTTCAGGCGGGATCAGCTCCGTCCCCGTGGGGATGATCACCGCCTTCGGCCTGGCCAGCACCGGAACTTCGGTAATCCCGCCGGCCAGGAGCACGCCCAGGTCCTGCGGGCGCAGCCGGTGATAAGCCGGCAGCAGCAGCTCGCCGGCGACCACGTCTTCACCCACGGGGCGGACATGCTGCCAGGGTGTAGCCGGGGCTAAAATCTCGATGCCGCCGCTTACGGGCTGGACATCTTCCACCTTGATTACGGCGTCGAAACCAGGAGGCAGGGGATCTCCCGTATCCACCGGCCGGCAATCCTCTCCCAGGGCCAGCTGCAGCGGGCTCTGGTCGGTGGCTCCGAAAGTGCGCTCGGCCAATACGGCAAAGCCGTCCATGGCCGCGGCATGGTCTCCGGGCATGGAGAGACGGGCAAAAAGGGCCTCCGCGGTGATTCTGCCCAGGGATTCAGAAGTTTTAATTATTTCGCGGCGGCGGGGGATCTGCACCCCGGTGAGAAATTTCTGCCGTGCTTCCTGCCGCGGAATATTGCTCAGGTATATTTTCTGCATGGCGCTCTCCTACTTTTCTCTTTTGTCAGCCGGCGTGGCCGGAGCTATTCCCACATAAAAATATCAACTTCTTCTCCTTCCAGCAGCCCTTCCTTTTCGGCGGGGATAACCAGGAAACCATCCGCATCGGCAAGTATGCGCAGCATTCCTGAGCGGCCAAATACCGGGATGGCGAGGGCCCGGCCGTTGCCCTGCTCCAGTTTCACGCTTACGTAATCGGTTCGCCCGCTGCTCGAGGGCAAGTTGCGGGTCAGGGTGGCGCGGACCGCCGGTTGAAACGGCCGCGGCTTCCTGCCGGAGAGCCGCTGCAGTATGGCGGCCCCGAAAATGGAGAATATTACCAGGGCCGATACCGGATGGCCGGGCAGCCCCAGGACCGGCTTGCCGCCGCAGTTGGCCAAAAGCGTGGGCTTGCCGGGCTTGACGGAGACTCCTTCGACAAGAAGGCCCGGTTCACCCAGCTCCTCCATGGTCCGGGCGGTAAAGTCGCGCGCTCCCACCGAGCTGCCGCCCGAGAAGACCAGGAAATCGACCTTATTAAGCAGGCTGCGGCCCTTCTCCAGGAAGTGATCGAAGGAGTCGACAAGAATTTCGCTTTCGAGCACCTGCGCGCCGTATTTCCGCCCCAGGTAGGCCAGGGAGCGGCTGTTGCTGTCGCGGATCTTGCCTGGCGGCAGCTCTGCCGTCGTGTAGGGCACCAGCTCGTTTCCTGTAGAGAGCAGCCCCATAACCGGCTTGCGGTAAACTTTTACCTCGCGCGCCCCCAGGGAGGCCAGCAGTCCCAGTTCCTGTGCGCGCAGCAGTCTTCCTGCAGGCAGCGCCTCATCGCCACGCGGCAAATCTTCACCTTTGCGAATGACATTTTCGCCGGGCGCTACCTGGCGGTAGGCGTGCACCTGGTTCTCCAGGGTCTCGGTATCTTCGAGCATGATCACTGCATCGGCGCCGGCCGGGAGCATCCCCCCGGTATGGATGAGGTAGCATTGACCTCTTTTTAAAGCCGGTGCGGGTTGGCCCATCAAAATCTCGCCGGCGCATTCGAAAACAGCGGGCAGCCCCTCCTGTGCGCCGAAGCTGTCGCGGGCCATAACTGCATAGCCGTCTACAGTGGAGCGGTCAAAGCCCGGGATATCTTCACCGGCATAAACCGGCCCGGCAAGAACCCGGCCTCCGGCTTCTTCCAGGGCTGCTGTTTCAGCTACAAGCGGCTGAAACTCTTTTTCAATCAGCTCCAGAACGATTTGCGGATCGGTCACGCGCATTAATTTCATCGGATTCACCTTTTCCAGATAAAAGGCCGCGCTCCCGTCTTTGGTGGAAACGCAGCCTGTTGCGGCGTAATCTCCTTTCCAAGCGCGGGAGGCGGGGGGATTTCTCCCCCGGCCCTGACCTTTCACCATAGCCTGTAAGCTGCAGGTGATAAGGTTCGGAGTTTGTACTGTCTTTAGGCAGCCTTTCTAAATTCATTATAACATTTTTAAGCCCTTACCAAAAAGGTTTTTGAGCACTTGGCAGAATCCGGAACCACTCTTAATAGGGGTAAAGAAGCAGGCCGAGCAGCGCTCCGGCGCCGATGAGGTAGAGAGGGCTCAGCCGCGGAAAGATCATGCTGGCGGCAAAGATACCTGCGGCTATAAGAATTGTGGGGAGGTCTACCAGTGCCGCTTGTCCCAGGGTAATTACCGCCACTGAAATCAGGGCAATCAGGGCCGGGCGCAGGCCCTTTAGAAAGCGCTCGGCGCGGGGGTCGAGAATCAAGCGTATCAAAAGGCTGCCGAAAAGAAGCAGAGTCACCAGAGAAGGGGTCACCACGCCGAAAGTGGCCAGCAGCGAGCCGCCCAAACCGCCCAGACGGTAGCCGATAAAGGTGGCGGCGTTTATGGCCAAAGGCCCCGGGGTTGCCTCGGCGATGGCAACGATGTCGAGAAATTCCATTGCCGTCAACCACCCGTGCCTGAGAATAATTTCGCGCTCCATCAGGGGGATCATGGCATAGCCGCCCCCGATGGTGAACATCCCGATTTTTAAGAAGGTCCCGTAAATGGAGAGGAAATAGGTTAACATTTAATCAGCCTTTTCTTGAAATAGAATTAACCCGGCCAGCCCTCCGGCAATGAGGACAAAAACAGGGTGAATCTTCAGCAGCAGCGCCGCCGCCAGGAGGACTGCAGCCAGGGCAATGCTGCGCCGGTGATCGAGAATACTGCGGCCCAAATTTATGACGGCGGCGGCGATTAGAGCGACCACCGCCGGCCTGAGACCGTAAAAGAGTGCCTTAATGTAAGCATTATCCTGGAAGTGGGGCAGAAAGAAAGCGGCAATGGCGTAAATAATGCAGAATGAAGGGATGATCACCCCGAGTGCGGCCAGGCTGCCGCCGGCGAAGCCGCGCAGGCGAAGGCCCACCTGGATAGCGCTGTTCAGGGCCACCGCTCCGGGAAGGCTCTGGGCGACTATGAGCATGTCAAAAAAAAGATTTTCTTCGATCCATTTCCGGCGAGTGACAATTTCGCGCTGGATGATTGGCAGCATGGCGTAGCCGCCGCCGAAGGTGAAGGCGCCCACCTTTAAAAAAACCAGGAATATAGTGAATAAAGAGACCTTTTTCTGCTGCGCAGCCTGCTGACTCTGGTTCAATTGTAAACCCCGTTTCTATCCTGATCCTCATAATTTTATCCGGTAGATTATAAAAAAAAACGTCATAGCCAAAGATCATGACTTGCCGTGATTCTGCTCTTCTTTCTCCAGTTGGGCGAAAACGCGCATCACCGCCTGCAGGGAGATAATCAGGTTTTCCCGTTCCTCTTCGCCTAAAAGCTTGGCCAGTTTGTTGAAGCGGTAGGAGCGCCTCTCAAAAACTAGACGGGCCAGCTGCCGGCCATAGGATGTCAGGTTGACCCGGACGACGCGCCTGTCTTTTTCGTCGCCCCGCCGCTTAACCAGGTTTAGCTGCACCAGCCGGTTTACCAACCGCGTGGCCGCGCTTTCAGCGAGGCCTATTTCCGTGCTCAACTCGCCCATGGTCAGGTCGTTGTTGAAGTAAAGGACCAGCAGGGCGTTAATCTGGCCCGGTGTTATCTCCAGTCCGGTCAGTTCCCGGTTTTCTTCGGCGCTAAGATAGTGCATCAGCTTGGGGAAGATAGCCTGGATGGAGGCGGTAAACTTATCCATGTCCCGGTAGCTCTTGTTCATAACAATGTCTCATCCTCCTTGGGGGGCGTTACGGCTCCCCTTGGAAAGGGTGACATTCTGCTTTTCATACTCCCCCTTTGAAAAAAATGGAGCCGGGGGAGAGTTAAATACAGAACGTGCCTGGTTGGCATGCTACTAGGTTAGGATATTTTTGGGGTGAAGTCAAGACACTGCGGCAGCAACTCGGAGATCCTTCGCTTTGCTCATGATGACAAAAACGTAGGGGCGGGCTTCCATGCCCGCCCGGAAAAGGATTCCATCCCCGCCCTAGGGCCTGCCCCAGGGCCTATTGAACCTGCAGGAGATTTGCCTCGATTGATTGTTCGCTGAAAATAACCAGCGGCCAGCGGCCCTGTCCCAGCGTGATTTTTCCGGTTACCCTTGGATGTGGACTGATGCTTGCATCTTCTTCGGCGACATTCTCCCAGTCAGCGTTACCGGTCAGGTTTTCTTTGGGCCAGATTGCAGAACCGGAGAGGGTTAAATCGAGATCCCGGGCCAGGTTAACCCGAACCGGTCCTTTGCTTTCCACGGACCAGGGCGCTGCAAGGGAATCAAGATTTAATTTGATGTCATCTGCATAGCCGGAGCAGGCAACCTCCAGGTGTAGATCATGGGGAATAAAAATAGCCCTTCCCGAGCTGCCTCTATTACTCCTGAAGATATTCCCATGCCCGGGAACAGGGTTAATCTGGATGAAGAGCCTGTCCCCGACCTTCTTTACCTCGGCCTCTGCCTGCTTGGCCAGTTTGCGAGCCGATTCGGCGGAAGAGGCCATTACGGTTGCCTGGCCAAGGATAGTAAGCTTTTCTCCGGAAATGCTGTGCAGCTCGAGGTCGCATCCCCGGGCTGAGAGGGTCACCTTTTCAATTCCGGCGAGGTCGATCTCCTGGTCCGGGATGGCACAGGAGTGCTCGGAAATAGAGAGGGCCTCCCTGATCTGTGGAATTACGCCAGTGTAAGAGAAGGCGTAGGTTCCAAGACAGAAGCAAAAGAGGACGATCACCAGCAGTATAGACCAGCCGTCATATTTTAGTATAAACTGCCCGTTTTTTGATAAAAAGTTCACTGCCAGGATTTCGGCTCCAAGCAAGATCAGCGCCAGAGGCCACCAGTTGAGCACCAGTTCCAGGGCCTGGGGGGTGCCGCTGAAACGATCGATGAGCAATCCCACGCCCAAAAGAACCAGGATCAAACCCATGGAAAAGGAACCGACACGCCATTGCCTCATCGGTTATTCCTCCTCCCGCAGCGATTGACCCGGGACGGAGTTGTTCTCCAGTGGCAGCGGCTGCCGGGGGGAGGGCCCTTCATTGTCCGCCAATGACCGGGCCGGCATCCGCATCTTTTCTTCTCGCAGTTGTTGCAGTGAAATCGGTTTTCCCCAGGCCAGGCGGATACCGCCGGCGATTAATAGCAATGCCACCAGGGATGAGCCAATTAAGCGCAGCGTTTCATAAGTGAGGTATTTTAAAAGCAGGGGTACGGCCAACTTGTTAATCAGAACCAGGCCTCCGATAATGATCAGGGCGATCCCGACCATGCGCTGTTTTTCAAAGTCCCAGGCAATCGGTTCCTGTGCCGCGGGCGGTTCCCGATCATAACACTGCAGGGCGTCGAAAAGGCTGTAAAACCAGATTACCGGCAGTAAAAATGTAAACAGGGAGAGGCCAACCCAGTCCATTAAGAAGATTGCCATGAAGAAGGCCAGCATGAAAAGTAGACCTCGCAGCTGCCAGCCCAGGTAGAGGTGCCCTACTCCGGGGAGTACCGAGAGGATAAACGTAACAAATTTGCTCTTATTGGGCATGCTTATTCCTCCTTGCTTTCGCGTAATTTTTCAAACTGTGTTCGGGCATTCTCCAGAAGACGGCCGGCATCCCAATGGGTGGTCTTCTCAATGGCCCGGGAAATTTGCCCTGTCTCTGCAAGAATGCCGGGGAGCTTTCTGGCGCACAGATCGAACATGCCGCTGCTCATCAACACCAGGGTGATAGCTGCAGCGACGGCATAGTTGACCAGGGAGCGGGAGCGGTGTTTTTTGTATGTTTGCTGCTTTCTTGCCGAGATCATTTCTTTAACCGCAGTACTGAAATCCGGCGGCAGAAGCAGCTCGGCCAGGCGGGCATCTTGCTCCGCGCCCGCGGCGAGGTAGCTTTGCAGGCAGCTGTCGCATGCGGCCAGGTGATCTTCCATCTTGCGGCGCTGATCTTCATCGATGCGGTTTTTCCGGTATAATACCCATGCCCGGGCATCGTAATGCTTCAACTACAGCCCCTCCTTGCACTTGCTCTTCAAGAATCTCCGGGCCCGGTAGAGGCGTGATTCCACCGTTTTTTCGCTGACTCCCGCTTCATCGGCCAGCTGGCGGTAACTTTTCCCCTCCAGGAAATATCCGGTCATGGTGACGCGGTAGGGCGGGGGCAGGGCCTTCAGGAGCGAAGCCAGGCGCCCTGCTGCCGCCTGGCTGAGATATTCTTCTTCTGCCGAGAGGGCGGCACTGGAGTCCATATCACCCGGAGAGTCATGAAGAAGCTCTCTGCTGCGCCGTTCCCGCTGCCTGCACCAGTCGATGGCCTTGCGGGTGGCGATACGGGCCAGCCAGAATTTCAGGTTGCCGCCGCGGTAATTAGGAAGAGAGCGGTAAATCTGCCAGAAAGCTTCCTGCAGTACATCCTGCGCCTCGCCGGGATCCCGGACAATAGGCAGGATCGTGGCCATCAGGTAGCCTTTAAATTGATCAATGAGCTTTGCAAACGCCTCTTCATCGCCGGCGGCGGCTCTCTCGATCCACTCAGGACCCAAGCGCTCTCCTCCTTTTTTGCTCCCTTTATATAAGACGTCAGAAAGCGGCCCATCCCTGCAGAGAAAAGTCTACTCAAAAAAAATTATAAGTCCTGCTTCGCCCTTATAGTGGGGCGGTCCTGCAATCTAGAATTCTTTCCCCCCGGGCGGGGATGGAACCCCGCCCTTACAGGTTTGTCATCCTATCTCAATATTTTGCGGTGTATCCTTTAGGTATCTCTGTTTATCAGCCTTTTCCTCTTGAAACTGCGTAAGGGTGAGAGGGCTGTTCTTTAGTGTTATCGGTACCAGGGCGGGGTTGC
>FZPS01000191.1_pt107 | contig 26991 bp, 22 predicted proteins | sample 1817821 | NCBI WGS metagenome assembly FZPS01 (sample SAMEA104158645, study PRJEB21678) | metagenome | place: Germany | collected 2015-04-21
CAATATCATTAAAACTCTGATAAGAAGAGCCTATGGATATAAAGATTTTGACTACTTTAGACTAAAAGTATTACAGCGCTGTGGATACCTCATGAAGGGGCTTACCCACTATAATTGAAAATGAGCCAGAACTATAGAGAATGTGCCGATCAGACCATCGATTATTGAACCAAGAAACTCAGCTTCAACTGATCAGGAAGAAAGCCGATGCATCTTCAATCTTCAATTTTCTTTTTGGCGAGCGACACCCTCTACTTTTATATAGGAGCCCAAAAGTGAAAATTGTGGCCAAAAACGCGATTTATTTTTCATCTTGAAAATAGTCAGTTTTCTGAACGACGCTTAAAGCCCGAAGCATCCATAGGTTCCGAAGATGAGAAAAAGTCGAAGATTTTTCATAGTCAGAAAATGTTATGTAAACTTGTGAGGATATTCTTGTAATCTTTTTGCTGAAATCAGGTTTTTTGGGGAATTTTACCGACGGATCTTAGTGAACAGCCCATTTCTTAATAAAACAGGCTACAACTCTTTCAAAATCAAGATATTAGAGATGAAACAGCTTATCAAACCCTGCTGTATTTACAAAATAGTTAGATTTATTCTTTGATAATGCTTCTCTTACTTTACGAAGATGTACTTGCGGTTTTGTTTCTCTCCTTTCTGGATTTTTTACTCTCTCTGATTCTTTATTTATTAGTGTTTTAAAATAATAGCCGTCCAAATATGAAACATAATGTAGGCTGGAATTAGTAGGTTTTTGAAAGATAAACTCAATAAGCTCATCCATCTGCTGAGCTTGCCCGCCGCCACCTTCTTTAAGATGTTTGTGTTCTACGATATATAGAGACTTATTTTTTTTGATTACAAAGTCCGGTGCCTTATTTCTCCTGCCATACCAAAATTCACTTTTTTCTTTGATATGCTCTAAAAAAGCTGGATAAAACGTATCTTTTGATGAGCGAATGATCTTGAAAACATTGTCTTTTCCCAGAAACTCAACACAGGCTTCTTTCGCAGACATACCCTCGGCATCAAAATGCTCATATCTCTTGTCTATAAGGCGTTGTTTAACTTTATCTATAGCATAATTGCTGTTTCGTTTATGTGCATAAGAATCGCAAATGACTTGCAATATAACTGGGCTTGTGCCATGGTTACAATAAGCATTATAACGTTTATCTATATATATTTCAAGAGCTTGTTTTACAAATTCTTTCTTCTCGGAACCACTCATTTTTTTATATATAGAAAAAGTCCCGCCGACAGCACTCCAAAAGCTTGGAAATTCAGCATAGTTTATATTTGTATGCTTAAGTTTTTCTATTATTTTCTTTAAGTTTTTTCTTTTCGACTCCTCGTCATTGTCATCCATTGCAACTTTGTAGCAAACAATAAATTCATTAAGACGTTTATAAGCCTCCATCAAGTCGTTCTCTTCAGCTTTGCTTTCGGTGATTATAAAGGGATTCATCTCTCCGAAATGAGGGTCTGCGAGCAACTCATGTTCCTTTAAGCAATAAGCCAAAAGCTTGGCATTATTCTTCTTTTTCTTAGCCATCTGTTAAAATCCTCCCACACCATCACCATTAACTTTTTGTATCGCCATCTCCAAAATTGCCCTTGCACTCTTATAGTCCAATCTCCTACGTCTAATGCCATTTTTCTGGTTCCCTTTGAAAGGAGAAAGCAAAAGGTCGCTCGTTTCAGTGCGATATTGATTCAGCAACTTATTTGAAGCAGACACTATCTCATCTACATAAGGAACAAGATCCTCTTCTATGCTGATGCGCGTAATGAGCCTCGAGCTATGGCTGATCAAAGAACTATCATAGTCCAACTGGTCATCACGCATAAAGCTTATCGGATTTTGAGCATTTGCCGAGTCCACACCACGCAGCGCAATCTGACCATCGGCTTGGTTGAAAGTTATACTTGTATTGAATCTTGGCTGCAACCTCTTTTTCTCCAAATCATCAAGCGTGCAAATGTACTCTTCATTTTTATAAACTTTAATATCTTCATAATTCTTGGCTGTCTTGTCAAAACATGCCACGCAAACAGGATTTTCGGTATCGCCAAAAGGATTTTCTTCTAAAACCGTGATTTGACTGAGACGATTCAGGTATTCAAGACCGCTGTTCAAAAAAGTTTCCGGCAGGATTGCAACGAGATAATCTGCACTATGCAAGCAATTATATATGGCTAATTGATATATATCAACGAATCCGCTGTGCTTGAAATAATACTCTACTTCATGATAAATGTTCTTGCGTTTTGCGCTATATTTTGCCAAATATGGAGGATTTGTGATGATGATTGCATTGGATATGCGAGGGATTGCCTGCAAGCTGTCATTGATTTCCCAATCTAACTTGGCGTCAATGTCCATGCCTCTTATTTCGCTAATATTTCCGATCCCAAGCAAAGCACGCAATAAATCTCCATTACCCGCAAAAGGATCGTAAGCAATGCTACAATTGCTTTTTTCAATAAACTTTACAACCTGGGGTTTAAGCCATAAATCCTTGATTGTAAAGTATTGTCCTAACACTTTCTTGGCAGTCATCTTCATACCTCCTCACGTACAAACTCCAGTAAAATATAAATTGAAAAAATGTCAACTCATAAAAAAGCGGGCTGCGGAAGCTATATCCGGAGCCCGTTTTTATCTTAATATTTTAGGGGTGTATCACACTTTTTATGCAAGCGTCGTACATTTAAAATAGTGGTGGAGGTGGCGGGGATCGAACCCGCGTCCAAAGAACAGAGCCATAATAAATCTACATGCTTAGTTGTCTTTGATCTTAGCTTTTGTGGTGAAAGACAATCAGACCCACAAAAACCCAGTCGATGATCTTAGCGCAGAAATATCAACAATCAGTCTGCGAGCAGCCATACTGTTATGACGCCCGACATCTTTCCCGATGGCACGAAAAGAGCGGCCGTAGCTGCTATTTTAAGCAGCTAAGAGCAAATTATCGTTTGCAGTTATTGTGTTTTTTGCTACTTCTTGACGGAGCAGATAGCGTCTCCGGCATGCATTACTACCACACTGGTTCCCTGTCGAAACCACTTCACCCCCTATATACTGGTTAAAAGATCTATTTATTTGTTTAGTATAAGACAATCTAATCCGCGTAAGGTTAATGTCAAGTTAAATTATGCTCGCAAGGCTCGCCGATTTGGCGATTTGGCGATTTACTGACGTGGTCGGTGAGGCGACGCCCTCGTTGCCCCGAGCTTAACTGACGCGGCCGGTGTGGGAACGCCCTCGTTGCCACGAGCTTAACTGACGCGGCCGGTGTGGGAACGCCCTCGTTGCCACGAGCGTCAGTATACCATTCTCGGAAGAGTAACATCTTGCTGCCCAGAAAGCCGTTAAAAGCGTGCGCAGCTCACCCAATCAAACGCGAGCACAGCGAGCCTATCCGTGCAAATCCGTTCGATCCGTTCAATCCGTGATCTATTAAAAAAGGAAGCCGCGCTTTCTGCGGCAACGGGGACGTTCCCGCCCCAATGCAGGGCTCTCTCAAGCTTCGAGGGCATTACCTAATCAAAAAGCAAGCGCAAACAGTATCAATCAGACTGCGCCAAGATCAAATCTTCTTTATAGAGCCTTCTGTTGTCCGAATTGAACTCGTGCTTTACATCACAAGATAGATGGTAGGCATCAAGCAATTTCCAACCCTTTGTTTTGTAGATCCCCTGTCCTGCCCTTCTTCTTTCTTCATAAATTTCAAAGCCAATAATAAAGTGAATGGCCTCATGCGTCACTTTCGGATCATTTGAAGGTGAGAGATAAAATGACCTTTGACTGCTATCCACTGTATTGGCATTATATGTTTTGCATTCCAAATAGTGGGTTTCTTCATCATCCCAGCTTATCTCGATATCGGGATAACCGGCTGTCCTCCTTATTCCTGAGCTGGTTTGCGGAATTTCAGCTTGAATCTTATGCTTTTGCAAAGCTTGAATCACGAAAGGTTCAATCCTGTTTCCCACTTCGTTCACCCTTCTGCTTTGAATACCTTTTTTATTTATCATTGCGCTGGCGAGATCTGCTACTTTTTTCAAATCTTCCAGCATGCTGATATGCTTTTCATTCTTCCTATCAAACTCTATAACCTTCTGATCATAAAGGCTTTCTATTACCAAATTAAAAGGAATATCTCTTACCGGAGCAAGCATCGCTTTAATCACATTTTCCAGCTTTTGCACATACTTTTTATCCATAAGTTCTCCCCTGTTTATGCCTTCTTAAATAGCACGATACGATTTGTATTCGTCCCTTTCTTATTATTCGTCACACCCCAGATATTCGATGTTTTGGTGAACTTCTGCTCGTTCACCAAGACTGCGATGACCTCAAAGCCGGCTTGCCTGCCTATGGGCACGATGTTCTCCTCAAGCTTCACTCTGCCGCCTCTCACCTCACCCACCTCAAAAGCCACATATCCATCTTTTTTAACTATCCTAAATAGCTCTGCAAAGACCCTTGTCATAAAGCTTTCCCACTTTTCAACGCTATTTGTAACCGTTATCTTTTTCTGCACTTCTTCCATATTTATGCCATTGAACCAAGCTCTCAGCCAGTTGTCTTTTGCATAGTCTATAACGTCCAAAAAGGGAGGTGATGTCACCACAAGCGATATGCTTTCATCCTGAATTTGCGTGGTATTTGCGGCATCTTCGCTGAAGAACATTGCCTTTTCAGCAACTACTGAGAGAGACCTTCTTATCTCTTCGGTGATGTCTTTTTGCAGAGCAGTGCTTTTGGTAAGGATTATTGCTTTAACGTCTTTATATTCCGGAGTTTGATTGCGTTTTTCATTGAATTCAATCTGTTTCTTTTGGGAGCAAGCCTGATTTGGCGGAAGCGTATATACAGAGAAGAAGTTCTTTGAATGACCCGTCAATCTATTTGTTGCCACCATACGAATCCAACCGTCTATATGATCAGCAGTTCCATCGGCTTCTCGCTTTGCCAAATAGTCTTTTAAAGAGAGCAATTCGCTTAAGGTATCTTGTTGATAAAACATAGTAAGATCGATATCTGCCTTTAGGTCTTTAGTAAATTCGATCTCATTTAAACGAGCTTCGATTTCTTGAAGTGTAGGTATTTTCAACCTTGGCTTTGTAAGGAATACACTTAGCGGATTCACATCGTTTGCAACCACGTTTCTATCGCACAAAGCTGCCTCAATCGCAGTCGTGCCCCTACCGCTAAAGGGATCATAGATTGTATCCCCCGGCTTAGAAAAAAGCTGGATAAAATAGTTTGGCAATTGCGGCTTAAAACACGCTCTATAAGATACTTCGTGTATACTGGAAGCCTGTCTTTGCTGGGATGTCCAAAGCTCCTTTGTTATCACCACATAGTCATCATTTTGAGTATAGCTTTCCTGCGGAGATTCTTCCATAAAGTCAAAGATGGAAGGCTCTTCCTTCAAACTTTCATGCGTGTAAGAAAGCAATCTTGATATCTCGCTCAATTTATCCTCTCAATGTGTAGTGATGGTTTTCTTCGCTTCGGTCAGTATAACTACTGTAAATTCAAGATATCAAAGCTTGAATATCTGTCAATAAAGAATACGGATTTGCTCACTACGTTCGCCGATTTAACGATTTAGCGAGCATCAAGCCGGAATATACAACTTCGTCGCCAACCAAAAATATACAATCAGCGCAAGGGCATCAACGATGGTCGTGATCACCGGCGCCGCCATGATCGCAGGATCAACCTTTATCTTCCGCGCCAAAAGCGGCAGGGTGCATCCCACCAAATTCGCCGCCATCACGGTGGCAAACATCGCCAAAGACACGGTCATACCAAGCATCCAATCGCCTTTCATCAGCCAAATACGCAGCATATTCACCGCGCCGAGCATCACTCCCACCACAGCGCTTACTCTGATCTCCTTGGAAAGCACCGCAAAGAAGTCTTTAAAATCTATCTTGCCCAGCGCCATTCCGCGAATGATCAGCGTGGAGGATTGCGAACCGGCATTTCCGCCCGTATCCATGAGCATGGGCACGAATGCCATCAGAACCACAACCTGCGCCAGAGCAGCCTCATAGCGCTCGATTATCATCCCCGTAAAGGTAGCAGAAATCATCAAAAAGAGCAGCCAAAAGATGCGTCTGCGAGCCAGGCCAAATACTCCCGTTTCGAGGTAGTCGCCTTCGTTATGCGCCAAAGCACCCATGCGCTCAAAGTCTTCCGTGCTTTCTTCCACGATTACTTCCATCATGTCGTCCGCGGTGATGATTCCCATCATTCTCTGCTCTTCATCCACAACCGGGATACTGGAAAAGCCGTATTTTTGGAAGATATGCCCTACTTCTTCCTGGTCCATCTCCAAAGGAACGGAGATCACATTGGGATTGATCAGGTCTGTAAGCGGCTCGTCAAAGGGGCGAACCACTATATCGCGCAGGGCAACCACGCCTTTTAGAACTCTCTGTGGATTAAGGATATACAGATAGTTCAAGGTCTCGGCATCTTCGCCGTGAATCTGGAGATATTTCAGCGTGTCTTCCACATTCATCAGGGTGGAAATCGAGACAAACTCGGTCGCCATGATGCCGCCCGCTGTTTCGGGATCGTATTTGAGCAAATCCTTGAGCTGGCTGGCCTTTTCCTCATCCATGCTGTGTATGAGCTCGGCGGCTTCTTCCGGATCGAGATTGCCAAGGAGGTCGGCAAGTTCGTCGGATGCCATTTCGCTCATAATATCGGTCTTTTGATGGCTGGGGAAAAGGTCAAGCAGCTTGCCTTTATCGTCTTCTTCTGCCTCGTCTAAAATTGCGGCGAGAACGTCGTTTGGCATGCGCACCAAGAAGATAAAGGGATCGCCCTCATAGTCTTCTAATGCATCCAAAATATCAGCAGGGTGGATGTGTTCAAGAGCTTTTGCCACTTCTTCCGGGCTTTTTTCAACCAAGAACTGCAACAATTCTAAGCCGGTAAGTTTCGTAGTCATTTCTACCTCCTGCATTACTATATCATTGCCAAAACCATTATGCAAAGAGATTTGTCAAGGCAAATATCAATTTTCTTATGCAATCCTTCTTTTTGCACTCGTAGTCATGAGCTTAACTGACGCGGCCGGTGTCGGAACGCCCCCGTTGCGACGAGCGTCAGTGTGAAAATACTTAAAAATAAAAACTTCGTTTTTCGGTTAACGAGGGCGTTAACCTACCAATCAAAAAAAGGGCTGCCACTCAGGACAGCCCCAATTGTCAATTTTCAATTCTCAATTGAATTTATTTTATCATCAACGCCTTAGCACTATAATTCTTCGCGCCAACCGTCATACGGAAGAGATAGATACCGGAAGAAACACTGCTTCCGCCTTCATCTTTTCCGTCCCAAACTATGCTGCCCTGTCCCAAATCATGGGTAAAGGGAGCAAAGCTGCGCACCAATTGTCCGCGAGAGTTATAAACGCTGATTTTCACTTCGCTCTTTTCAGCAAGTTCAAAGCCGATATTGGTATTGGGATTGAAAGGATTGGGGTAAATCCCCGTAAGTGAGGTATTGTAAACCACTTCCGGGATATCCTCTTCCTCGCCAAAGGTGAAATTCAGCTCAGCGGGACCATGATAGCTTTGATGACCATTCAGATCACTCACGTTCAGCCAGTAGTAATAAGTTCCCTCTTCTATAAGCTCTGTATCTACAAAGCTATAGTTTTGACTGATAGAAGAGTTCGTGGCTTGGATGAGGCTGCTGATCAAGAGAGCTTCATTAAGATTTTTGTTCTCACCGCGATAGATGTAGAATCCATTCACACCGGTCTCGGTCTGGGTTTCCCAAGTGACGACGGGCGTGCCGTTGGAATTGAGCGCTACCATGAATGAGGACAGCTCTACGGGGAGGGTGGGATCATCATCTGAAAGGACGATGAAGAGGTTGTTAGAACTCTTGGCGATTGGGGCTATTCCAATCTCAAAACCATTGGCACCCACAGTGGCATCGTGCCAGCCACCCTGCCAGTTATATGCACAATGAGCGAAGGTAGATACAATTTCAATAGCCCAAGGACCATTTCCAATGAGCCCAAGACCTAAGCTTTCGTAGTCGCCGGCGGTGATATTTGGATTTGGTATGTCAGGCATTGTTGCTGTGCTGTTATTTGCATTGCCGCCGGTGAAGGTGATAGTACTGAACTCAGAAATATTGATTAGCTCATCTTGATTATACTCAAAATAGTTTGTCATTAAAATGTTGTCTATGTTGAGGCGTCTATTTTCGTCATTGGTCTCAGTTGCATCATGTCTAATGATTCTGACGCGAACATTGCCGGGCTCATTTACATCTTCTTTAAACTCTTGTACTTCGTCAGATTTAGGTGCTTTAAAGGGGCTGCCTACCTGAATCCAGGTTGTTCCTTGGTCTGTACTATATTCAACTTTCCAATCAACCTGAGTGTCTGTTCCAAAGGCACGATAGAAAAAGCTTAGTGTGCCGAGACCGTTTGTCTTGTCTTGCAACATAGTCATTTCAGATGCTCTATAACCGCGAAGACGCGCTGATCTTGTATCAATCTTAAAATCGTTATCAAGAGTACCAATGAGAGCTTCAGTCATGACCCATTCTATACCTTTCTCACCCATTCCCGCGAAATCGGAACGGTCGAAGTACCAATGAGAGCTTCAGTCATGACCCATTCTATACCACTAAGTTCTACTATATTATCATCTGGATCATCGTATTGATAGCTGACCATGGTCTCATCTTTGCCTTCAAAATTCACAAAATAGCAATCCTCAGGAGGCAAACCATATACTACACCAGTTAAAACAACTGTTTCTTCATCTAATCCTGAACTGTTCACTGTTATAGTACCTTGTTTGGCACCTCCACCGAGACCCGCAGGCATGCGAACATATATGGCTGTATTTGTAACTTGACCATCTATATGCTCAAGTGTAAGTTCATTTGTGTATCCATCTTCTGGACTTAGAGATATTTCGAAATTGTCGCCAACTTCAATACTTATATTCTCAGTAAGATACATACCACTAACGTTAAAGTTTTTTATGGGCGAAGAACCCGTGCCTTCGGTATAGCAAAAGCCACTGAGATTAGAAGGAGATACGATAAGAGAAGGGTCTTGAGTGCCTGTACCATAAGCAGTCCATACTATGTTGTCGATAACGGCATGTCGGTTTGTGTTAGTTGCTCCAATATTTTTAATTTTGATAGTGACACTCCCTTCCTTGTTCACCTCACAACTAAAGTCATAGACATCAGTCTCGTCAGTTGAAGCCTTGTTGCCAAATTTTCCTGTTGTCGCTTTCTGTTGACCATCAACTATAAGCTCGAGTTCTCTGTCAGCACCACTAGTATAGCCTTTTCTGTATTGAAAAGAAAAGGTTCCGATGCCATTGGGAATGATAGCCTGAAGATAGCTGTCACTGGCTCGTCGCAGTAACAAACCTTGATTGTCTATAGAGTAAATATCAGAAGCTTGCGATTCCCCATATTCCCAAGTTATGCCATTAACTTCGACTGATCCACTACCGTAGGTATTAGGGGCGGGTAAGTTCCATAATTTGTTTTCGTTGTCATCAACTTCGTCAAAATTTAGAGTTCCCTGCGCCCAAGCCAAGCCCGTCATCATAAACAAGCTCAGCACGATTAAAGATAATAATTTTTTCACTTTCTTCTTCCCCTTTTTATATCCTTTATTTTATTCAATTTCAGTTTTTCCAAATACGCCCGCATTTCAAATTATAAGACAATTTTTGTCAAGCAGAAATCATAGTTTTTTAGTTTGTGGTTTGATAGCTAAGAGTGCGGAGCTAAGGACATGCCACAACCTTGGCCAGGAAACATCTTGCTGATTAATTATCATGAAAAAGCTGTGCTTCTTTCGGCTAACGAGGGCGTTAACCTACCAATCAAAAAAGGGCTGCCATTTCGGGCAGCCCCAATTGTCAATTATCAATTATCAATTGAATTTATTTCAGCATCAATGCCTTCCTATTATAATTCTCAGCACCAACCGTCATACGGAATAAATATATGCCGGAAGCAAGGTATGTCCCGCCATCATCTTTGCCATCCCAAATTATGCTGCCATATCCTGCATTGTGGCTAAAAGGAGCAAAGCTGCGTACGATTTGTCCGCGAGTGTTATACACGTTAATCAAGACTTCGCTGTCTTCGGCGAGTTCAAAACTGATGTTGGCGTTAGGATTGAAAGGATTGGGATAGATGCTCTTGAACCCGGTCTGATAAACCATGTCAGGTGCGTCACTATTTTCGAGATTGTAAGATAGCTTAATAGGACCGTGATAGCTTTCCTGACCATTGAGATCGCTCACATTCAGCCAGTAATAATATACCCCGGTTTCATACAACTCTGCATCTACAAAGCTGTAGCTATGCTCCAAAGAAGAGTTTGTGGCGGGAATGAGATTGCTGATCATGATGGCATCATCAAGGTTTTTGCTCTCGCCGCGGTAGATGTAAAATCCATTCACGCCGGTCTCGGTTTGAGTCACCCAGGTGACAACGGGATTGCCTTTGGGATTGAGCGCTACCGTGAATGAGGAGAGTTCTACGGGGAGGGTGGGATTGGTACCGCTACCTGTCATAAACTCGAAGGTTGTATCTTTTGAACCTAAGTCTATTTCAAAGCTTCCGGATGTTAGAGGTCCTTCCAGAGTATTCCATTCACCACCCACAACCCATGCAAACCAACCGTTTGTTGTGCTTATCTCAATAGTTGCTTCGCCGCTGCCAAATAGCTCCCATTTGCCGTGAACTTCGGGGATGAATTCAGCATTTGGGAAGGAAGTGAGGTTTTCTGGGTCAACTACAACAGTATTAGCACCAACAAAGGAATCACCGGTGATTGTCGCAGTCGTTTTGTTTCCAATGGCTACAGTTATATTAGGTTTTATGTCATATTCTGGCGCATCACCATCATAGCCGGAGAGTAAGATGTTGTCTATGTTGAGACGTTTAACAGAAGTTCCGCTTTCAGTTTCTCTTTTGATTCTGATGCGGACATTACCCGGAACATTCACATCTTCGTTAAATTCTTGCACTTCGTCAGATGCAAGAGCGGTGAAACTATCACCTACCTGAATCCAGGTTGTTCCTTGATCTCCGCTATGCTCCACTTTCCAATCAGCCTGAGTGTCTGTTCCATAGCGGCGATAAAAGAAGCTTAGAGTGCCGAGACCATTTTCTTTATCTTCAAGCATGGTCATGGCGGAAGTTCCATAGCCACGAAGACGTGCTGATTTTGTATCAATCTTAAAATCACTGGCTTCGGTACCGTCTATGAGAGCTTCGGTCATATTCCAATCAGTTCCACTAAGATTTACGTTACCGGATGCGAAATTAGGCTTGGTCTCGCTCTCGTCTTCAAAATCCACAAAGTAGCAACTCTCAGAGTGCTTTCGACATACTGCACCTACTAAAGTCACTATTTTATTGTCTGTGCCTGAACTACTCACTGTAATAGTTCCTTGTTCAATGCCTCCTTCAAGATCTGCCTTCATGCGAACATATATGTTAGTGATTGCTACTTGACCTTGATTTTGGACAAGTGTAAGTTCATCCGCGTAATCACCAGTTTCGCTAAGAGAGATTTCAAAGTTATCGCTAATTGTAATGTATGTATTTTCAGTGAGATACATAGCGTTAACATTAAAGTATTTTGCGGAGGAGGGACCCTCACCTTCAAAATAGCAAAAACCGCTAAGGCTTGTAGGATACACACCGAGAAAAGGTTCAGTTGTACCATTGTCATACCCAGTCCATGCTATGTTATCGATAACAGTTTGTCTAGCAGTAGCGGTTGTTCCTATATTTTTTATTTTAATCGTAACAGCCCCTGCAACATTGACATCATGAGAAAAGCTATCATAATGAGTATTTTCCTCTCCAGATTCGCCCCTGATAGCTCCCGTAGTTGCTACCTGAGCACCGTTTACAATAAGTTCGAGTTCTCTGTCGGCAGCACTAGTATAAGCTTTTCTATAGTCAAAAGAAAAATTTCCTATACCGCCAGGGATGGTGGCTTCAAGATAGCTGTCTTTGGCATTATGTAGCATTAAGCCTTTGTTATCAATTGGGTATTCATCTTGATCTCTCGAATACCCATAAATCCATATTATATTGTCTTCTATAAAGCTTCCATCAGAATAAGTGCCAGTTAATCCTGTGTCACCTTCAAAATCTTGACTACCCTGCGCCCACGCCAAGCCCGTCATCATAATCAAGCTCAGCACCATTAAAGATATTAATTTTTTCACTTTTCCTTCCTCTCATACTCTTCCTTTGTTTATTATTTTTTCTGTTCTCCTAACCATTGATACCATATTAAATTATAACACATTTCCTGTCAAGTAGGTTTTTTCAAAAGTTTGTTAGTTTTATAGTTCGTAGTTTGACAGCTAAGGGCGAATGCAGTCCATCTTGAAAATATGCGCTAAAACGCATGCGTAAACGAGGGCGTTTACGCACCAAAAGATGGAATGCAGAGCTTTCTGCGGCAACGGGGACGTTCCCGCCCCAAATCCAAGAACAGCAATGCTGAACTATTCTGCTTTGTGTTAATTCGTGGGCAGATGATAAAAAGCAAAGAGCTAAGGGCTAATACTATGCCACATCAGCCCTTGCCCACACCCCGTAACCATTCTCCCCAAAATATATCTTGACTTAAAGTCTCAGATTTCAAAGCTTGCTGAAAATATATATATGATAAAAAAGGATACATTATGGTAGGAATCGCATTGAGTTATACCACTGTGGGGATAGACGCAATGGAGGTCACGGTTGAATGTGATAGAACGGGTAGCATGCAAAATGCAGTGAGCATTGTGGGCATGCCTTCATCCTCGGTTCGCGAGAGCAAAGACCGCGTTTTTGCCGCCATTCGCAATAGCAATCTCAAGTGCACTTATGGGCGTTACACGATCAATCTCGCTCCTGCGGATATCAAGAAAGATTCTTCATCTTTGGATTTGCCCATTGCGATTTCTGTGCTCATCAATAACGATGTGATACGCCTGCCCCATCTTACTAAGATTGCGATGATTGGCGAACTTTCCTTGGATGGAAATGTGCGCCCTGTTGACGGAGTTTTACCCATTGCGATTGCCGCCAAGCGCGACGAAGTGGACGTGCTCATCGTTCCTTATGAAAATGCGCAAGAAGCCGCCATCATTGAAGATATTGATGTGATTGCGGTTAGCTCTCTGGAAGAAGCGGTTGCATATCTGCAAGGCAATGCCACCATCCCCCCTGCCGAGGTGGATAGAGAAAGCATTTTCTCGGTGCTGAATTCCTTCCCCGTGGATATGAAAGACGTGAAAGGACAATATCAGGCAAAGCGCGCTTTGGAAGTTGCGGCAGCGGGCGGACACAATCTTTTGATGATAGGTCCTCCGGGAAGCGGGAAGACCATGCTTGCACGCAGAGTGCCCACGATCCTGCCGGAGCTCAGCCTCGACGAAGCATTGGAAGCCACGAAGATCCATAGCGTTGCGGGTTTTGCCAAAGGCTTTGAGAATGGCATCCTTTCCTCGCGACCTTTTCGCAGTCCGCACCATACCATCAGTGATGTTGCACTAATTGGCGGAGGTGCTTTCCCAAAGCCGGGCGAAGTCAGCCTTTCGCATAGAGGCGTGCTCTTTTTGGACGAGATGCCGGAATTCAAGCGCACCGTGCTTGAAGTCTTGCGCCAGCCCTTGGAAGATGGGATTGTAACTATCTCCCGCGCCAGCAGCAGCCTTACTTTTCCTGCAGAATTCATGCTGATCGCCTCTATGAATCCCTGTCCCTGCGGCTATTTCGGTGCTGATATCCCAAATCACAGCTGCACATGCGATTCAGGCAGCATCATGCGCTATCGCAATCGCATATCAGGTCCGCTTTTGGATAGGATTGACATCCATGTAGAAGTCGCGGCGGTGGCTTATGCTGATCTCAGCGCAATGCCCACGGGCGATACTTCTTTGAACATCCGCGAGAGGGTGAACAAAGCGCGAGATTTGCAACGCGAACGCTTCAAGGAGAGCGGGATCTATAACAATTCGCAAATGAATAGTCGCATGATGCGCAAATATTGTGAATTGGACGATGAAAGCCACGCTCTGATGCAGATCGCGATAGACAAAATGGGCTATTCGGCGCGCGTATTTGACCGCATTTTAAAGGTTTCGCGCACCATTGCGGATCTCGAAGGATGCGAAAATATCAAGAGTGAACACATCTCCGAAGCCATACAATATCGCACCTTAGACCGCAAATATTGGCAGTGATTCTTTCCGTACAGATAAAATAAATGGAGTATTCTGGGGGAAACAGCGTATTATATAGTAAAGAATTAATAATAAATTAGGAGAAAAGATGAAACGCATAATCTATGTCGTTACACTATCAGTTCTACTCATCGCAGCATTTAGTTGCGCAAAAAACAAGGGAGTTGATGCAGATATACAGAGGCAGGAAACTGCCGCGGACAAAGCCGAGACTGAGGTCTTGGATGTAGCAAACCAAAATAGCAAGCTTGCTTTCGAGCTTTTTAATGAGGTAAATACAGAAGGTACGGGAAATGTGGTTTTTTCGCCATATAGCATAAACTCCGCTTTTGCAATGGCATACACCGGTGCTGCGGCAAATACCGCACGTGAGATGGCAGCCGTGATGGGCTATCCGAAAGAAGTTGAAAAGCTGGGCGAAGAGTTCCACAAAAGCCTGAGCATCATGAAAGAAATCTCAAACCGCAAAAGCGCGAGACTGGATATCGCCAATGCGCTGTTCGACACCGAAGGCAATATCAAGCGCCTGAGACCCGAATATAGCAAACATCTCGAATATTACTTTGGTTCAGAGATGCATGGACTGGATTTCAGCAATCCTGAGCATGCCGCTGATTACATCAATAGTTGGGTGGAAAAGAATACCGAAAAACGCATCAAAGACATCGTTCAGCCCGCTCAGCTTGCCGCCAAAGGTGATGGACTCATCTTGGTGAATACAGTGTATTTCAAATCCCCTTGGCTTCAGCCTTTCTTGAATGTAGATACACAGCCTATGCGCTTTTACCTCGATACAAACGGTGCGGAAAAGAATCACATGACCACCTCGATGATGCAGAGAAAGGGAAGCTATAACTATCTTAGCCAGGAAGACTTGCAGATCCTGGAAATGCCCTTTGAAGAAGAAGAAATGTCCATGGTCTTCGTCTTGCCGCAAAATATGGATAAATTTGAGCCGGATTTCAATCTTGAAAACTATCAAACTTGGATGAATGAGCTGAATAAAGAGCAGATGGTGCAGGTATTTGTGCCGCGCTTCAAGCTGGAAGAAAGCCTGGATGATCTCACGAATGAATTTGAGGCTCTTGGCGTGAAAGATGCCTTTGATGCAGATAAAGCCGATTTTTCGGGAATTTACTTGCCGGGTGAAGCGAGAATCTATATCTCGGACTTCGTGCATAAAGCATTTTTGGAAGTTAGCGAAGAAGGCGCCGAAGCCGCAGCCGCAACGCAGATCGGCTTTGCCAAAACCTCAATCGATATCCCAAAGCCGGAGATGCCGATCTTTAAGCTGGATCGTCCCTTCTATAGCTTCTTAATCCATAAGCCAACCAGAGAAATACTCTTCATCGCAAAGGTTGTGGAACCGGAAGTATTTAAACCATAATTATATAATTGATAATCGACAATTAGGCGCCTGCAAAATCGGGCGCCTTTTTTTTGTGGTTGGTTAACGCCCTCGTTAACCAAGAAAACGCAGTTTTCTATTCCACGGCTCACTCCATTTCGCTCGTAGCAACGGGGACATTTCCCCACAAACACCTTTGAGTTTTTATGACATTCATGCCCAAACAGCTTTGATATTTTATGACATTGAAAGCAAAACACCTTTGAGTTTTTATAACATTGCTATTTTATGCTTGACAATTTATGCCCTAAGAATACCTTGTATCAACAACATAAGCAGGAGTCGAATATGTTTTATCGCAAAGTTATGAAAGACTTAGAAAAGTGGTCGAAATCTCCCTATCGCAAACCGCTTTTATTGCGCGGCGCAAGACAGGTGGGAAAAACCACAGCCGTACGCATGTTTTCAAAGTCCTATGATTGCTTTATTGAGCTAAATCTTGAGCTAAGTAATGATAGAGAAATCTTTGAAACTACGGACGATGTAGAAAAGCTTTTTGAACTTATTATGCTCACTAAAGGTGTCGAAGGTAAGGCAAAAAAGACACTGCTTTTCATTGATGAGATCCAAAATTCCACCCCTGCCTTCAAGAGTTTAAGATATTTTTATGAGAAATTGCCTCATATTCATGTGATTGCCGCCGGAAGTCTTTTGGAGATATATATGGTGAAACAATCGCCCGGCATGGCAGTGGGTCGCGTGGAAAACATGTGGATGCACCCCATGGACTTCGAAGAATATCTGCTGGCAGCCGGTCAAGATAAGCTCTTGGAATATATGGATACTATTCCTTATCCTGAGCATGTTTACGCTCTTTTGAGAGAGCATTTTATGGATTATGCTCTAATCGGCGGCATGCCTGAAGCGGTGAAAGTATATTTGGAAACGAAGAGCATACAATCTGTGCGAAAAACGCTTGAGACCATAGTTTTGGGCTATAACGACGACATCGTTAAATATGCGCATACGAGACAGCAAGCGGAAATTATCCGTTTTGTGTGGCAAAATATCCCCTATAACCTCGGCAGACAGATTAGTTTCAATAAGTTTGCCGGCTCGAGTAGTCGCACGCAAACCATTAGAGCAGCAGTTGAAATCTTGGAGCTCAGTTCATTGATCAAAGTTTTGTATCCCTATACGGTTCATGAGTTACCGGCAATTCCCAATCGCAGGAAAAGCCCAAAATTCCTGATCTTGGACACAGGGCTTTTGAACTATATCGCAGATACGCAAAGTGAATATTATGGAGCAAAAGACCTCAATTCCATCTTCAAAGGAGTGGCAATGGAACACATTGTGGGACAATCTCTTTTGATGCAACTGAAAAACATGGGACAAGAGCTTTCATTCTGGATCAGGGACGTAAGATCCGCACAGGCTGAGCTGGACTATGTTTTGCCTTATGATAAGCGGCTCATCCCCGTGGAAGTTAAGGCAGGTGCGAGAGGCTCCTTGAAATCACTTTTAAGCTATATGGAGATTTCCGGCTTTGAGATCGCGGTGAGGATATACGATGGGGAGTTTTCCATCGATGAGATCAGCTTGCCAAATGGAGGTAGTTTCAATCTGCTAAATCTTCCTTTGCCGCTTTGCACAAGGGTTTATGAGTACATCAAATATGCACTTAGAGCTTAGAGCTTGTTTATTTAATGCTTAATTCATGCTTGCTTTTTTCACCCCTCCCCAACACCCCTTCCCTATTGGGTTCTCGCCATGATGTGGTCATGATATGGTCATCGCCATGACCACATCATAAGCACATGCTAAGCTGTAATCAATAGGGAGGCAATGGGTTAAAGGCATAGCAGAAAATAGTCATGAGGAATTTAGAAAAATGATCACTTTCTCTTTAAATCAGCGAACAAAGTGAGCCAAATCCGTGTAAATCCGTCCAATCCGTTAAATCCGTGTTCTATTATATTAGGAACATTTCCACATCGACAGCTCAGCACAGCAAGCACAAAATATCCCTTGACCATAAACGCTTATTTTCTCTAATGGTATTTCCTTGAAAATTATGTGTTTCAAGCATCAAAGACATCAGGAAGGACAAGAAAAACATGGAAATCAGTAAGACATATTCACCACAAGAGATAGAAAAAAAATGGTATGATATTTGGAACGAACGAGGCTATTTCAAGCCAAAAGACGAAGGCGAGACCTTCACGATTCTCATCCCCCCGCCGAATGTCACCGGCATTTTGCACATGGGGCACGTTCTAAATAACACCCTTCAAGATGTCGTAATTCGCTATTATCGCATGAAAGGGCTGTCCACGCTATGGTTGCCCGGAGTAGATCACGCCGGCATCGCCACGCAAAACATGGTGGAAAAAGACCTCGCGACAGAGGGCAAAACTCGCCACGAGATCGGCCGCGAAGAACTGCTCAAACGCATCTGGGCATGGAAAGAAGAAAAAGGCGATATCATCATCGATCAACTCAAGCTTTTGGGCGCATCCTGCGATTGGAGCAGACAGCGCTTTACCATGGACGAAACCCTCTCACAGGCAGTGAAAGAAGTATTTGTAAGCCTCTATGAAGACGGGCTGATTTATAAAGGAAAATATATCATCAACTGGTGTCCGCGCTGCGTGACGGCGCTCGCCAATGACGAGGTTGAACACGAGGATGAAGATGGCAAGCTTTGGCATGTTCGCTATCCTTTTGCCGAGGGCGAAGGCTTTGTCACCGTGGCTACTACGCGCCCGGAGACCATGCTTGGCGACGTCGCCGTGGCAGTAAATCCATCCGATGAACGCTATCAAAATCTCATCGGTAAAGAGCTGATTTTGCCGCTCACGGGACGCAATATTCCGGTTATCGCCGATGATTATGTAGATAAAGAGTTCGGCAGCGGTTGTGTAAAAGTGACGCCGGCGCATGATCCGAACGACTTTGAGATCGGGCAAAGACACTCGCTTCCGCCTTTACTCATCATGGACGAGCATGGCGTGATGAATAGCGATGCCGGCGCGGAATTTGAAGGCATGGAGCGTTATGCCGCGCGCAAAAAGGTCTTGGAAATGCTCGAAGAACAGGGTCTTTTGGAAAAAATTGAGGATCACGAACACGCCGTGGGGCATTGCTATCGCTGTGATACCGTGATCGAGCCCTATCTTTCGGATCAGTGGTTTGTGAAAATGGAGCCCTTGGCGCGCGAGGCAATCGCCGTTGTGGAAAGTGGCGAAGTTCGCTTCCAGCCGGAGAGATGGACGAAAGTTTATATGCACTGGATGAATAATATCCGTGATTGGTGCATCTCGCGTCAGATCTGGTGGGGACATCGTATTCCGGCATATTATTGCGAAGATTGCGATCACATGATGGTGGCAAAAGAGCAGCCTGAGTCTTGCGAAAAATGCGGAAGCGCAAAGATTCGCCAAGATGAAGACGTGCTGGATACCTGGTTCTCCTCCTGGCTCTGGCCTTTTTCTACTATGGGCTGGCCACAGGAGACGGAAGATTTGCAGAGATTTTTGCCCACGCAGGTTCTGATCACAGCGCCGGAGATCATCTATCTCTGGGTGGCGAGGATGATCATGAGCACCTTGCATTTCAAGAAAACCATCCCCTTTGATACCGTGCTGCTGCATGGAATCGTGCGCGATGATATCGGTCGCAAGATGAGTAAATCCTTGGGCAATTCGCCGGATCCCATTGACATCATAGACAAGGTGGGAGCCGATGCGCTGCGCTTTTCAATGGTGTTTAATACCCCTAAGGGCGCGGACGTGGTCTATAGCGATGCGATTTTGGAAACGGGGCGCAATTTTGCTAATAAAATCTGGAATGCATATAGGTTTATCGCGATGGGAACCTCTGGAATTGAGGGGCTTCCCGCTAAGGACGAACTCAAGCTCGAACTCGCCGATAGATGGATAATTTCGCGACTGAATGAGGTTGCCAAAGAAGCGGGTGAACACTATGAAAATCTGCGCTTAAACGATGCCGCGCAATGCATTTTCCAATTCCTCTGGGATGAATATTGTAGCTGGTATATCGAGCTGAGCAAGGATAGATTGAGCGATGATGCGAGCCATCAGGAAAAGCTCACAGCGAAGTATGTTCTCTTGGACGTAATGCAGGCAGGAATGAGGCTTTTACATCCCATCATGCCCTTCATCAGCGAAGAGATTTGGCAAAGCGTGAAAGAGCAATTCCCCATGGAAGATGAGGCGCTGATCATTGCCGATTTCCCCGTTGCGGACGACGAGCTCATCGATAAAGACATCGCCGACGGAATGAAATTCGTGCAAGAAAGCATCACGGCTATCCGCAACCTGCGCAAGCAATTGAACCTCTCTCCTGCTTTAGGTGTGAAGATCTATGTGCGCACGGCGGAAGATGCTCAGAACAAGCTTTTTGAAGATTATGCAGGCTATTTTGCGAGGCTGGCAAGAGTGGAAGAAATCCATAGCGGAAAAGACACCGAGAAGCCCAAACCCGCTGTCAGTGCAGTGGTGCGCAATATCGAAATCTTCATCCCGCTTGCAGGGCTGATTGATCCCGAAATCGAAAAAGCAAGGCTGATGAAGCAATTAGAAAGACACGAAAAAGAGCTGATGAGCGTGCAAAGAAAGCTGAATAATCCTAAGTTTGTGGAAAACGCAAAGCCGGAAATAGTGGCTCGCGAACGCGAAAGAGAAGAAGAAAATAAGATCAAGGTCGAACTGGTAAAAGCTCAGATCGCAGACTTTGATTAAATCATAAATAATTACTTAAGCGCTGCCTCCATTCAATAGCGAAAGAGGCAGCGCTTTTTTATCTTGCTAAACAAAATATTTGCCTACTCACAGAATAGTGTTATAATATTTGTCAGTATCACATGAAATTTTAAGGAGTAATCATGCAAATATTAGACGATAAGGTAATGAAAGACGTAATCAAGGCGCTTTCAAACATGAAAAATGAAGCAAATTTGGTGCTTTTCACCAAGGAAGATGACTGTCATCTCTGTAAAGAAACGCATCAACTTATGACTGAACTCACCACGGCAAATCCTTTGGTAAAGCTGCAAACTTTTGACTTTGATAAGGACAAAGCTGAGGTGGAAAAATATAATATAGATAAAGTTCCGGCGCTTGTGGTGATGGACGAAAAAGATCGTGGCATTCGCCTCTTCGGCATCCCCAGCGGATATGAATTTTCCTCACTGCTCTCGGCAATTCTTATGGTTTCTACGGGGATTACAAAGCTCAAAGACGATACTAAGAAGTATCTCGATTCGCTTGAAGAAGACGTTCATTTACAAGTATTTGTAACGCCTACCTGTCCGCATTGCCCGCCGGCTGTGATCCTTGCCCATCAGATGGCATATTACAGCGATAAAGTGCGTGCCGATATGGTGGAAGTGACGGAGTTCCCGCATCTTGGCGATAAATATTCGGTTGCAGGCGTTCCGCGCACGGTGGTCAATGAAGATTGGTTCCAAGAAGGCGCAGCGCCCGAATCATATATCATCGAAAAAATCAAGGAATCTGTGCAATAAATGCCGGAATTACCTGAAGTTCAAAGTGTATTGGATGGGGTCTTGCCCATCCTGCAAACAAAACGCGTGCTGGGGCTGAAAAGCTATTATCCCGGCACGCTCATCCTTGATCCCCACTTGGCTGAGGACGTCTTTCCCCTGTCGCTGAAGAAGGCTTGGCGACGCGGGAAATATATGATCTTTGACTTTAACGAGGGATATAGCTCAATCGTGCATCTGAGAATGACAGGCAAGCTGGTCTATGAGCCGCAACCGGAAGATATTCACAAACACGAACGGGCGCGTTTTGAGCTCGAAGACGGCGAGGCGATAAGGTTCATCGATCCGCGCACCTTTGGCAAAATCTGGCTTTTCAAAAGCGAAAATATCGATAATTATCTTCCCAAGCTGGGCGTGGAGCCGCTGGAAGAAGAGCTAAACAGCAAATATCTAACGCAGGTTTTAAAAGGCAGAAAGGCGCCGATAAAGAACTTGCTCTTGGATCAAAGACTCATCGCCGGACTGGGCAATATCTATGTTTGTGAGCTTTTATACCGCAGCGGGGTGCGTCCCGATCGCAGCGGTGGAAAAGTCAATTTGTCGGAGATCAAACGCATAGTAAAAGATACTAAAGAGGTCTTAGAAGAGGCGATAGTCGCCGGCGGGACGAGCATTTCAGACTATAGAAACGTAGATGATAAAAGCGGAGAATTTCAGAGCTTTTTGAGGGTATATCAAAAGAAAGAATGTCCCAAAGGACATGAAATCGAGAATATCCGCTTGGCAGGACGTTCCAGTTTCTTTTGTCCCAAGTGTCAAAAATAGTCTGAGCCCGCCCTTTATTTCATAAAATCCTTACAATCGCGCCTAAGTTTCTCACTTCTCTTTTTTTCACATGTGAACTTAGCTATACCTCATACTCAAGTTACGCAATCGACTCTCATTTTTTCAAATTATTTCGGGCATTATTTTGCAATACTTTAGCCTATTCGATAAAAGATTATTGAATGTTTTGGGCTTTTTTTACACTTTTGGGCTCCTATATAATAGTAGAGGCAAGTTTTTTTGATTTGCTATTGCACGAAAAGCGAGTGGGGAAATATCCCTTGACCGAGCTGCATTTTCAGCTTATCTTTTAATTAGTGGCGATAAATCAAGAAAAAGATTGACTTGTCTCTTGGAGTAGAAAAATGTGTTTGTATATGAAAAAGAAAAAAGCGGCGCAAAGAACAGCCCGCCCTTTTGAGGCGAAGTATTCCCTCTGTCCGCTGATTTTGATTATGTTTTTTATCTTCACAAACCTTGCCTATGCAATGAACTATTCAGATGAATATCTCCATGCACAAAACTGGCAATTGTCTGAAGATGCGATAGATATGGCAGAGCTTGTGATAAAAGACGATCTTCTTTATAGTGGTGAAAATCCCTTTAGCGGCCAAGTATATGAATCCGATGAAAACGGCTCTATCATCTACGTAATCAGCTATAAACAAGGGAAAAAGGAAGGGAACGCTCTCTTTTGGTATCCGGATGGAAAGCCCATGATGAGTGTGCAATATATTCAAAATGCGCCACATGGACGCTTCTTAGGCTGGTATCCCGATGGGAGAATCCTATACGATCTCATCTTAAATAAAGGAACATTTGCCTCAGACTTGCTTTTGGGGGACGACGAATCTCGAATGCAGTCCGAGGGCGAAATATATGAACAAGAAGGAAGCGACAATGACAGTATCCGCGAATAAGGTTTTGGGCCCGAGCAGTTTCGCTCGTATGAAAAAGAAAGAACAAAAGATCACTATGATCACGGCTTATGACTATCCCGGCGCAAAAAGCGTGTCTCAAACCGGAGTAGAAATCATCCTCGTGGGCGATAGCCTCGGTAATGTAATTTTGGGCTATGACGGCACGATAGGCGTCACAATGGACGATATGGTAGTGCATAGCGCTGCAGTTCGCCGCGGTGCGCCATATAAATATGTAGTCACAGATATGCCTTATATGAGCTATCACATCTCCATGGAAGAAACGAAAAGGAATGCGGCGAGGTTGGTGCTGGAAGGCAAAGCGAATGCAGTGAAACTGGAAGGCGGAAGCCAGAGCAGGATAGATGCCATCCGAGAAATCGTAGATATAGAGATTCCTGTGTGCGGACATCTGGGGCTCACCCCGCAATCCGTGCTCAGATTCGGCGGATACAAGGTTCAAGGCAAGGGCGAGAGTGCGGCAGAGATCCTTGAGCGCGAAGCTCTTGCAGTTCAAGAAGCAGGCGCTTTCATGCTGGTTCTCGAAGCAATTCCTGAAGAGCTTGCCAAGAAAGTTACGCGCATGCTGGATATCCCCACCATCGGCATAGGTGCGGGAAGATATTGCGATGGACAGGTCTTGGTCTATCATGATATGCTGGGACACAGCAATATGAAGCCTAAGTTTGTAAAACAATATGCCAATCTGGACGAGATCATCGTCCAAGGTATCAGTGATTTTGATCGCGAGGTGAAAGACGGAACTTTCCCCTCTGAAGAATACATATATTATCCCACAGGGGAGTGAGGAAAAGGATTATGACAGAAATTAGAACAACGATGACGCCGGAAGAAAAGTTTGACGCTATCGCCAATCTCAAAGAGAGGTTGGAGGACAATTTTGTGGCATTAGGCGAATTGCTCAGCGAAATCAAGCGCATGAGACTCTATCGCTTTAGAGGTTATGACAACTTCAAAGACTTCGTGGAAGCGGAATATCAGCTTTCGGCTACTTTGGCAAACAGGCTCGCAGGCACCTTTGATCTCTATGTCGAAGACATGGATTTAGACGAGATGAGCATCAAAGAGATAGGCTTTGAGAGGCTTCAGCTGATCAGACCCATGGTTCATAAAGCGGATTGGGAAGTGCGCGAAGAATGGATAAAGAAAGCCGAAGAAACTCCCACAAACGAGCTACGTCAAGAGATCAAGGAGATCCGTAAACAAGAAAAAGAAGACAACAAAGACGCAAAGATGATATTCATTGAGCAATACTTCGAGAAGATGACTTCCTGGCTCAATTGCTCCAAGACAGAGTTAAACTTCAAGCTTGCGCTCTTCTTCCAAGATGCCGATCTTGATGACATGAAAAAGATCATTCGCGAAAGACAACGCGAATTTGAACAAAGCACAGAATAATAAAGGAGGATTTTGATACGTAAGATGAAACAGATGAAACTACTCTGGGTAGACGACGAGATCGATCTGCTCAAACCTTTTATCCTCTTTTTGGAAGAGAGGAACTACATTGTTGATACTTGCAACAACGGCGAAGACGCCATCGAGAAAGTTGTTGAAAATAAATATGATATGGTGATCATGGATGAGATGATGCCGGGCATGGACGGGCTTACCACCCTCAAAGAAATCAAGAGAATCAATAGCGCCATCCCCATCATCATGGTCACAAAAAGCGAGGAAGAAGGACTGATGAACAAAGCCATCGCCTCGCAAATCTCGGATTACCTCATCAAACCCATCAATCCCTCACAGATCATCATGGCAATCAAGAAGATCTTTCAGGCAGATGAAATCAGAGCAAATGAGATCGGACGTCAATATTCGCAATATGTGAGCCAGCTGAATCAAAAGCTCTTTGCAGGTCCCGATTGGGAAGAATGGCAGCAGATATACAAAGAGATGGCTGAATGGGAACTGCGCATTGATGAGGTCAATGACGACGGCCTCAGACAAACCCACTTCCTCGAAAAGAGAAACTGTAACACGGAGTTCACCAACTATGTGGAGCGCAACTATCGCGATTGGCTGAAGACCGATGACAGGCCAAATCTCAGCTTCGACATCATCTCCCAGTATGTAGCGCCCCACTTTGAAGAAGGCGTGCCCATATATTTCATAGTGATAGACTGCATGAGATTGGATCAATACTTGGCGATTCAGCCTTACATCCAAGAGCTTTTTGATGAAGAGCTTGAGCTGTATTTCAGTATCTTGCCGACCGCGACGCCTTTCTCCAGGAACTCGATCTTCAGCGGGCTTTTGCCTATTGATATCGCAAAGAGATTCCCGGAGTATTGGGTAACCTCATCAGAGATGGACAATAGCCGCAACCGCAATGAACACCAGCTTTTGGATGAGCATGTGGAAGACTTGGGCTACCACCTCGATCCCGCCTCGAAGTATGTGAAGATATTCAATATGGAAGAAGGGAACTTCGTCCTCCGCAAGATAGAAACTTGGAGCCGCGAGAATCTCGTTGTGCTCGTCTATAACTTCTTAGACCTCTTGGCGCACCATCGCTCGCGAGATCAGATCCTGCAAGAAGCCATCCCTCATGAAGAAGGGCTGCGTGCATTTACCAAGCATTGGTTCTTGCATTCCGCACTCTATGAGGCGCTGAAGCAGATCGCCCAGCAGGATGCCATAGTCGTGATCAGCACGGACCACGGCTCCATCAAGGTCAACCGCGCAACTCAGGTAATAGGCGATAGAGATACCTCCACAACCGTTCGCTATAAAGAAGGGAAAAACCTCTCAGTGAACGACCGTCATGCTCTCTTCGTGAAAAAGCCGGCTGAGTTCGGCTTGCCCTCCAAGAGCATCGTGGATAACTTCATCTTTGCCAAAGACGACTACTACTTCGTCTATCCCAATAGCTACCACCAATATCAAAGACAATATAATGGAACCTTCCAACATGGCGGAGTCTCGATGGAAGAGATGATACTCCCCGTCGTCACCTGCCGTACAAAGAAAAGGAGATAAAGAAATAAGATGCTGTTAGCCAGTCTTTTAAATCCTAAAACCATCCTGCACCTACCCAAGGCGGAGAGCAAAGAAAAGCTCTATCGCGACATGGTGGATCTCATCTGCAGAAAGCATCAAATGCCCATCTGCGGAGACGATCTATATGAGATGGTAATGGAACGAGAAACCCAGATGCCCACCGCATATAGGACGGGCATTGCCATCCCCCACATCCGCGTTGAAGGCTTCAAAGACACCGTGCTATCCATGGCGTTCCTTGAAGAACCGCTGGATTATAACGGCACGCCTATTGCTTGGGTGTGTCTCGTATTCTCGGATAAAAGCTCATCAAACCTATATCTAAACCTCGTTGCTGCACTGCTGAAGATCTCTAAAGATGAAGATATGATGAAGGCGCTGCACGAAGCTCATGGCGGCGTGCAGACCGTACATATCATCAAGAAAGAAGAGATCCGCATCAAACAGGATATCACGATATCCGATATCATGATCACAGATGTAATCACTATACAGCCGAATGACCTGCTCTCTCAGCTCAGCGAGATCCTGGGCAAGCACTCTCACTCCTGCCTCCCCGTGGTGGATGAAAACGGCAAGTTCTTAGGCGAGGTAAACATCCTCAACCTGCTCAAAGTAGGCGTGCCGGAATATCTCATGATGCTGGATAACCTCAGCTTCCTGCGTGCATACGAGCCCTTGGAAAAGCTCTTCGAGATGGAAGATAAGCTCACCGTGGGCGAGATCATGGAAAAGGATTGCGCCACACTCAGACCGGATGCGTCCATTCCTGAAGCGGTCTTTGAGATGATCCAAAAGCGCAAACGCTTCTTCTCTGTGATAGATAGCGAAGGCAAATTAGCCGGAGTAGTCACAGCGATGGATGTAATGATGCAGATATTTATGGGCGTGATCAAATGACTCTAATGATATTGGCTCTGATCATTTTTGGGCTCAGCTATCTATTTATCATCACTGAATGGATAAATAAGATGCTAGCAGCGCTCATTGGTGGCTTTGCCATCATTCTCACGGGGATTGTAGCTCAAGATGTTGCGTTTTCGGCGATAGAC
>FZPS01000049.1_pt255 | contig 26990 bp, 31 predicted proteins | sample 1817821 | NCBI WGS metagenome assembly FZPS01 (sample SAMEA104158645, study PRJEB21678) | metagenome | place: Germany | collected 2015-04-21
CCTTATACAGTGGTACAGACTTTTGCCGATCGGAAAATGGGTATACAGTTGTATACGGACAGTCTGGCCATTCGAATACCTTATGAAGTATTTAATCAAGTATTAAAAGAAGCAGGACCTGATGCCAACATGGAAATTCGTGTATATAACTGGTTGACCACAGCAAAAAATCCAGGTTATGATCGTTATCTTTCTCGGTCAAAGGTTCAAGAAGTAACCATTACGGGTCAAGGATCCAAGGGAAAGACGACTATTTCTTATGCAGCAGCTCCTATGCCAGTAACAATTCCTTATGAACATGAACGTATTCATAAGGATGATGCTCCGTTATATCATATACAGATCCAAGACAGCACAGGGATTTGGAAAGAACACAAAGGAAAACATCAACCAGAAAAAGGACAATATGAGTTTCAAACTCAAGTAGTCGGTACTTATGGCCTCTTTTTGCCCAGAAGACAAATACCAGTGACACAGTCGGATCCCAGTGATTTGGCAATGACCTACATTACAATGCAATACGGCATCCAACAAATTCAAGAAACAGGATACAATCCTTCTAGGGAAGTGACCCAAGGACAAATGTTACAATTACTTTATAATATTGTCTATCACACTAAAAATCCGTCTCTAGTCAAGCCTTTAACAACAACCCAGCAACAGCAGTTGCAAAAGAGTCAACTATGGGTATATGGCAAGAACCAAACTGATATCTTACGTCGAGAAGAGGCTATTTCTCTTTTAGTACGACTGTATGAATTACAAAGTGGAACAATGGTGGGAATTCCCCGGACCCAACCCAATGCCATTATGGATTATGACCAAGTTCAATTACCCTATGGCAACCATGTGTTAAAAGCAAAGGATTTAGGGCTGATCGACAACCGAGTTCGGCCTAAAGACTCCATTCAATGGCGTGAATTGTTTCCGATGCTATATGATGTTCTAGTAATGACAGGAGAGTTGTAGATTTTATAAATAAAATATCCATCATATTATAAGGGATATGAATTGGGATGTAGTCATTCTATCTGATAGAATCTACATCCCTTTTTTTAGTTAAGTACAGAGAATCTCAAATTTGTATGAATTTTGAGCTCAATAATATGGATAAAGCCTTTTATAGTGTGAGAGTCAAGGATAATAACTAAAGATTTATAGAACCACTTTTGCAAGTTGCTTTCTTTTGCTGTATATGCTATAAAAAGAATAAGTAAAGACACAAGGAGGTAGTATTGTGCAGCCTAAGGATAAACTACAGCAGTACATAGAACAAGGAATTTATGGAGCACCAGAGCTTAAAAAAGAAGAAAGAAAACAATATTTAGGCCAATTTCGAGAACGGGTCATCAAAGTTTTAACGCAAGAACAATTACAAGATTCACGATATGTAGACGGTATGATCCAAGCTTTACAAGATCCAAGAGCCCATAGCCTTTATGTGCGAACTCAAGAAAACAATGGAGAAAGCCAAACTCTTTCCTTATTAACATCAGAAGCTCAAAAAAGCCAAATTCCTTTCTCTTTTGTTGATGGCAATACCTATATAGGTGACATTGCCGTAGTACTTGCAGCAAAAGATGCCATCGAAGAAAAAAACATTTACATAGACCCCTCCCCATTACCTTTAGAATTTTATCAAAACCAAGGAAAAACCCTTTGCAAAACATGTTATCAAGAAATCCAGAAAAAATATCCAGAATATCAACATGCATTTACAGAAGCAGGCTTTTGGAAAAAACTATTTGGATTTCAGTGTCCCATTACAAGCAGGCATCAGTAAAATACATTGAATATTTTCCCACCAAAAAGCTAATACTTTAAATAAGAAATATTACATGATAAGGAGGAAATATTCAGTGAAAAAATGGATAGGAACAGGAATGATATGTCTCTTTCTTTGGATGATTTTTATTTACCCTAACCCCTCATATGCAAAAGAAAAACAGATGGTAACTGCTTTTGAAGAAACAGGATTTCAAATGATACAGACTAATATTCATACATGGGGGAAAATCAGTGACCAACCCTTCACCTATGAAGAAATGGAAGAAGAAGTAGATCACATATCCCAAGCTTTAGGAATCGAAAAACAAGGGATTGTTGAAAAAAAGACCAACGATAACATTCGGGAATACATCATGACCCGCCCTTCTTCATCAGCCAAAACCACGATTAAAATAGAATCTATTCAAAACCAAGAAACAACAGATACCTATGCCATTATTGATATTGTATTATATGAAGGTTTTGAAAGCACCCTCTATTTTAAAGAACTTTCAAAAACAATATTGGAAGAACAAAACATAAAACCCACCACCCATGTAACGATGACAGGAACCTATCCTGGACCCATGGAATTATCTCAGAAAGAGAAAATGGCGAATACGATTATGGAAGCACTTAATGCTAAAACTCACAAGACCTTTCAAACAGACCAAATCTACAATCAATATGGATATACTCCTGTGGTAGAAGAATGGATCAAAATAGGCAAAGAAAAAGTAAATATTGATTTAGCGTTACGTTATAATGAATATGAGGACAATACCTATTTATATTTAGCTACACCTGTGATTACAGTAGAATACTAGCAGAAAGGACGAAGGCCTATGGCAAGATTACTAATAGATCAAAGTCCGTCTCTTCAAGGGACTGTTCGAATTAGCGGATCGAAAAACTCAGTTCTTCCCATTTTAGCCGCATCGCTACTAGCAGAAGGAAAAAGTTGCATTGAAGAAATTCCTAAATTACAAGATGTTTGGATTATGCAAGAATTACTAGAAAGTTTGGGAGCAACAACCCATTGGGAGCAAAATATGATAACAGTGCGTTCCGATGAACTTACCCAATACGAAGCCCCTTATGAATTAGTACGACAAATGCGAGCCTCTTTTTTAGTCATGGGTCCTTTGTTAGCCCGTCTAGGTAGAACTCGAATTCCTCTACCCGGTGGTTGTGCCATAGGAAGTCGTCCAGTAGACTTACACCTAAAAGGATTTTCTGCCCTTGGAGCAGAAGTTACTCAAGAAAGAGGCTATGTGCAAGCCAAAGCAGATCAATTAAAAGGAGCTCGGATCTACTTGGATTTTCCAAGTGTAGGAGCTACAGAAAACATTATGATGGCAGCTGTTTTAGCAGAAGGACAAACAACCATTGAAAATGCAGCCGTAGAACCGGAAGTTGTTGATTTAGCAAATTATCTGAATGCCATGGGAGCTTTGGTTCGAGGGGCAGGAACGGATACCATTAAAATTACAGGGGTTTCCACTTTAACAGGTACAAATTATAGTGTGATACCAGATCGAATTGAAGCAGGAACATTCATGGTAGCGGCAGCCATGACTCATGGAGATGTGTACTTAGAAAATGTAGTCAGTAGTCATTTAAAACCCATCATTGCCAAGCTAAGAGAAAGTAACATTCAGGTAATAGAAACAGAAAATGGTCTTCGCGTTTGTTCGAAAGAGCCGATCTATGCAGCAGATATTAAAACCTTGCCTTATCCTGGATTTCCTACGGATATGCAGGCACCTCTTATGAGTTTGATGAGCATAGCCCAAGGTACCTGTGTGATAACCGAAACCATCTTTGAAAATCGATTTATGCATGTAGGAGAATTAAAACGAATGGGTGCCGATATTAAAATTGAAGGTAGAAGTGCAGTGATTAACGGAGTTCCTTCTTTAACAGGAACCCAAGTACGAGCAACGGATTTACGAGCCGGTGCAGCCCTGATATTATGTGGTTTAATAGCAGAAGGAACAACAGAAATTCAAGATATGTATCATATCGAAAGAGGATATGAAGACATCGAAATGAAACTTAGAAATTTAGGAGCTTCCATTCAAAAAATAGAGATTTGAATTTTACAGTGGCTATTTTTTTATGCATGTCTCACCTATCGTTCTCATATACATATAGGGATATAAAGATTTAACGAATATCCAGAGAGGGGGAGATATTTGAAAAAAATAGGCACTGTTTTTTTGGCCATCTTTTTAATTCTTTTGCTCCTTCCTGTTGTGGTTACCTTTAGTTTAAAAAAAGATGTGACTCAAGTGGAAGAGCCCATTACAGAACCTTTAGCCACAGGAAATATGATTAAAGTCCAAAAAAAAGAAACAGGAGAGATCTTAACGTTGGATTTTGAAGAATATATAAAAGGGGTTGTAGCAGCAGAAATGCCAGCCAGCTTTGAAGAAGAAGCGTTAAAAGCCCAGGCCGTAGCGGCCCGAACTTATGCCCTGCGTAGAATTTTAGAACAAAAAGCCCAACCCGTAGAAACGAGACCCTCTTATCATATTACAACAGACTTCCGAACAGGACAGAGCTACCTTACTATGGAAGAACTCAAGAAAAAATGGGGAGACACAAATTTTTATACCTACTATGAAAAAGTAGTTAAAGCCGTAGCTGCTACGAAGGGAGAAATCATGGTCTATGAGGAAGAACCCATTGAAGCCGTTTTTCATTCTACCAGTGCAGGAGTAACTCAATCAGCCCAAGACTTATGGTCTTTAGAGTTGCCCTATCTTCAAAGTGTGGATAGTCTAGAAGATGTGCAAGCTCCATCCTTTTTACAACGGATCGAATTTACTCCTGAAGAGTTTTTACAAAAAATAACCCAAGCCATGCCTGAAATGGTCATAGGAAAAGAAGAAGTAGGAAAACAAATACAAATCATTGAAAGAAATCCTGCTGGATATGTAAAACAAGTCCAAATCGGGAATCAAATCTTAACAGGACAAGACCTTCGCAATATACTAGAGTTAGCATCTAACCACTTTATTTTAGAGGAGGAAGAAGGAAAACTTATTTTCATCACCCAAGGGTATGGACATGGAGTAGGAATGAGCCAATATGGTGCTCATTTTATGGCTCAAAAAGGAAAGACCTATAAGGAAATACTTCAGCATTATTATCAAGGAATTCAGATTGAAAAAATGAAAAAATATGAATAGACAAAAACACCTCCGGCAATACTATGACTGGAGGTGTTTGGAAAGTGAGAAAACATAGATTTAAACAATGGACAAGTCAAAAAGGGTTTTATACAATTTTACTTTTATGTGTAGTAACCGTTGTAGGAACGTCGGGAGTAATTACTGCTCGTAATCTCAAAAAATTGAGAACTTATCAACAATCCCAAGAACATGTGGATTTAGATGCAGAGTTTGGAGACTTTGATCTTCTTGCAGTAGATGATATGCAAAATCAAGAAGGCCCCCTATCTGTAACCGAAGAAGAAGCAGCTAACACCCAAGCTGGTACTGCTTCTTCTGAATCTCAAGAGGAAGAACAAAAATTGGATTTTGTATTGGAAGTTCCAGAAAATCCAGAAGAAGTTACAGCTACTGGAGTAGCTAAAAAAGAAGAACAAAAAGAAACAACCCAAGAAGAAACAACAGAAAAAGAAGTTCCAGAGCAAGAAGTGGCACAAACAGAAAAAGAGGAAGAACCTGTAGTAGCAGAGGTTTTTTATCCTTATGAGCCAGGAGATTTTATGCAGTGGCCTGTAGAAGGAGAGGTTGTTATGACTTTTAGTCCTACAAAGCCGATTTATGATAAAACATTGGAACAATTTCGAACCAATTCTTCTATTAGCATTGGAGGGCCTCACACAACTCAAGTGCGTGCAGCGGCTTCGGGTATTGTTGAATCCATTACAAACCATCCCCAAACAGGCATGACCGTAGTAATTGACCATGGTAACGGTTGGCGGACTACATACGGCCAACTTCAAGAAAAAGTATTAGTAAAAGAACAAGAACGAGTCACAAAAGGGAAAGTCATTGGTGGTATAGGACAACCAACCCAATATTCTGTTCTTTTAGGAGAACATCTTTATTTCCAAGTAACTAAAGACGGAGAACCAATAGATCCTTCTTACCTACTTCCACAGTAAAACAGTATCGATATTCATGTTCATAATCTACATTTCGAAAGATGCATATTCATCGGCAGAAACTTATTTTATAAAATTGTGAATAAGTCCCCCCAAAGTCCCATATATATTAAATAACTGTTCTTATAAGGGGGGCCATTTCTTTGAAAGAGTATATAGAAGAAAGAGCCGTAGAAATAGCTAACTTTATTATTCAATCCAATGCTACTGTAAGAGAAACTGCCAAAAAGTTTGGAATTAGCAAAAGCACTGTCCATAAAGATGTAACAGAAAGACTAGAAAAAATCAATCCAAAATTGGCATTGCAAGCAAGGGAAGTGTTGGAACTAAACAAATCGGAAAGACATATCCGAGGTGGATTAGCAACCAAAGAAAAATATATGACCTTATCTAAAAAGAAAAAACCCCATACATTTTAAAAGTATGGGGTTTTTACTATAATCTTTTTAATATTTTCAAAAAGCACTTTGAAAATCTGTCATCTTTCGATATAATAAAGGAAGATATGAGTAGAAAAGACTATAGATGTTAAAAATAAAAATGTCCATAATAATAGAAGATAGACAAAAGGAGAATGAACCATGTTTGGAACCGATATAGGGATTGATTTAGGGACGGCCAGTGTACTGATTTTTATTAAAGGCCAGGGTGTTGTACTTACCGAGCCTTCTGTTGTTGCCATTGATCAAAATACCAATCAAATTTTAGCTGTAGGAGAAGAAGCCAGAAGAATGCTTGGAAGAACCCCAGGTAACATTATAGCCATTCGTCCACTGAAAGCAGGAGTTATTTCAGACTATGAAATAACAGAAAAGATGCTTAAATATTTTATTCATAAGGCAGTAGGGAAAAGAATGTTGATCCGGCCTAGGGTAGCTGTTTGCGTTCCTAGTGGAGTAACAGAAGTAGAAAAAAGAGCTGTAGAAGAAGCAACACGACAAGCAGGGGCACGATTTGTAGAAATCATTGAAGAACCCATTGCAGCAGCTATTGGAGCGGGCATTGATATTTCCAAAGCCTGTGGAAGCATGCTGGTAGATATAGGAGGAGGGACCACAGACATTGCTGTCATTTCCTTAGGGGGAACAGTAGTCAGTCATTCTCTAAAAATGGGCGGCGATAATTTTGATGAAGCTATCATTCGTTATATGCGAAAAAAACATAACCTTCTCATAGGAGAAAGAACAGCCGAAGAACTCAAAATCCATGTGGGAACAGCCTATGCTCGTCCAGAGGTAGCAACCATGGAAATTCGAGGAAGAAACCTAATCACAGGACTTCCCAAAACCATAGAAATTTCATCAGAAGAAATGCAAGAAGCCCTTCAAGAATGTGTAGACAGTATTATTGAAGCCGTTCATGCAGTGTTAGAACAAACGCCTCCAGAGCTAGCCTCTGACATTGCTGATCGAGGCATTGTAATGACAGGTGGGGGCAGCTTACTCTATGGTTTGGACAAGCTAATTGAAGAACGAACAGGAATTCAAGTCATTATTGCAGAAGATCCTATCTCTGCAGTAGCCATTGGAACAGGAGAATATGTAGAGTATTTAGCAGTAAAAAACAAGCGTTAAAGAGGAGGAACATACATGATACGTGGCTTATACACTTCCGCTTCAGGAATGATGGCTCAATATCAAAAGATGGATGTTATTACCAATAACCTAGCCAATATTAATACGACTGGATATAAAAAAGACCAAGTTATTACAGCTTCATTTGCAGAAGAATTAACAAAAAGGCTTAATGATACTCCCAATGGAGGCCTTATGCCAAAGACCCAAAACATTGGAAGGATGAGTCTAGGAGTACAGGTGGATGAAATCTACACCAACTTTGTCCAAGGATCTTTACAAGAAACACACCAACCCTTAGACTTGGCACTCCATGGACAAGGTTTTTTTACCGTCTTAGCACAAGAAGGAAATGACTGGGTAGAGCGATATACAAGAGATGGAGCTTTCCTTCTGGATCCGGAAGGAAGGATGGTAACCACAGAAGGGCATCGAGTTGTTGGACAACAAGGAGAAATTATTCTTCCAGAGGGCGAAATTACGATCAATGAAAAAGGAGAGATTTTTGTTGAAGGTGATTATGTAGATCAAATTCAACTGGTATCCTTTGATGATTTTTCCACCCTCCAAAAAATAGGGGACAATTTATTACAAGCAGAAGGTTCAGAGCCTCAACCTTTCCAAGGAAAAGTCTTTCAAGGATTTTTAGAAAGTTCCAACGTGAATCCAGTGCGAGAAATGGTAGAAATGATCACAGCTCTTCGGGTATATGAAGCCAGTCAAAAAGCATTACAAGCCCAAGATCAAACCCTAGAAAAAATCATTAATGAAGCGGGACGAGTATAATTAATAAAGAAAGGAGTCGATACATATGATGCGTTCTCTTTGGACAGCAGCCTCAGGAATGAAATCCCAACAATTGCAAGTGGATACCATTTCCAATAATTTAGCTAATGTGAATACCGTCGGATACAAAAAAGAACGTCTTGAATTTAAAAGTTTACTTTATGAAACCATGCAAAAGGCAACAACAGATGCAGATGGAGCTGGACGTCCAGTCAATTTACAAGTAGGTCATGGAGTTCGACCGGTAGCCACCTTAAAAAATTTTTCCACAGGAAATATTGATATGACTCATAATCCTTTGGATTTAGCCATCAACGGGAAAGGATTTTTTGCTATTCAAGGCCCCAATGAAGAAGAGGTGTATACTCGAGACGGAAGTTTTAAAACAAGTGTAGTAGATGGAGAGCTGATGATCGTTACTTCGGATGGGTATCCTTTACTTGGAATTGATGATGAACCCATATATATTCCAGAGAATGTAAGTATAGAAGATCTAACCATTACGGAAGAAGGAGTTTTACAATACATTGATGAAGACCAAGAACTAGTAGAATTGGATAATCAAATCAAAATCGTTCAATTTTCCAATCGGGCTGGGTTAGAAGCTATGGGACAAAACTTTTTTAAAGTAACCTTAGCCTCTGGAGAACCGATTATCGAAATCGATGAAGAATTACAAAACCCCAGTCGAATCGTTCAAGGAGCTTTGGAATCTTCCAATGTACAAGTCGTAGAAGAAATGGTAAAAATGATCATTGCACAAAGAGCCTATGACATTAATTCTAAGGCTATCCAAACTTCAGATGACATGCTAGCCATTGCCAATCAGTTAAAACGATAAGGACCGGTGAGTTTTAATGGAAATATATAACAATGTTACCATAACAGGATTAAATACAAGTGGAATGGTTGTTTCACAAGAAAAAAAGACAGAAGATTTTCAAAAACAGCTGGAAATCGCCATGGCCAAACAAGAAGATGAAGCACTACAGGAAGCTTGTCAACAATTCGAAGCATTTTTCATTCAACAATTATGGAAAGAAATGAGAAGTACCCTTTCCAAAGATGGCCTTATACCCAAAAGTCATGGTGAAGAAATTTTCCAAGAAATGCTAGACGGGGAATACGCCAAACAATCCACAAAAAATGGAGGAATTGGTCTAGCTAAAATGCTTTATCAACAATTAAGTAGCCAAAGAAAATAAAGACGTTCCTATTGAAATAGCCACTGAATTCCTACATCAGTGGCTATTTATTATAACAAAGGAGGTTTTTCAATGGATCTAACCACCTTATTGGCTGTGTTACTATCTTATCAGCTAGGAACAACACAACCACCCATTGCATACCAATTTTTTCAATGGGATGTAGTACATCCCCAAAAAATTCATACCCTTACCATAGACATTACCAATCCGAATGTTACCTTCCAAAGTGGTTTAGCCTATGGACAACTTTTTGGTTTTGAGACAACCAGTCAAATCATTCAGCATTATGGAGGCTTAGGAGGAGTCAATGGTACTTTTTTTGGACCTTATGGGCAGCCTTTAGGTTTTCTTTTGCAGCAAGGGCAATACCTTTCTCTCCCTATAGAAACCACTCCTATTTTTGCTTGGGACAGAGAGGGAGATGTTTATGTTGGTGATCTAACCACCCATTTTTTAATGGAAGCAGGAGGACAAGAATGGTATATTCATGGTTTTAATCGAAGTCCTTTGCCCAATGAGCGAATTTTATTTACTCCGGAATATGGGGCTACAACTCGTATAGATCGTCCTGCTAGAAACTATATTTTCAAGGGAGATGAAGTTATCGATATACGTATTACCCAAGAACCCTTATCCATTCCTAGAGATGGAAAAGTAGTCACAGAACTGTTACCTCCACCTATCCCTCAGTCCATCTTTGCAAAAGGAGATCGACCCAAGCCTATTTTACGTAAAACCCCAGACATTTCTTTATGGGAAGGATTTCAATCAGGGGGTTGGATTGTAAAAGGAGGAGAAAATGTGGCTAAGCCCTATGAACCCTTTATGGGATATACTACCCAAAGGGAGCCTAGAACAGCCATTGGCAAAACCAAAGAAGGAAAAATTCTATTATGTGTTGTAGATGGACGACAAAAAGGATGGAGTGGAGGCTTTAACGGATATGAATTAGGTGAATTTTTAAAAGACCAAAACTGTATGGATGCCGTATATTTAGATGGAGGTGCTTCCAGTACTATGGTTTTTCAAGGTCAAGTCATCAATCGCCCCTCCCAACAAAGAAGAGAAAGAAGAGTAGGGCATGCATTGTTTTTTTCTCCCCATGAAAAATATTTTATAAACTAGGAAAGTTCGTTTTTTATACTTTTTTTGTTGGGAAATAGACAAGATATAGGGCATATAGTATAATAAGTTTGTTTGAAAAAATGCAAATCGATTGATGTAAAGATAGGTGGGGAAAAATGGAAAATATTTCAGCAGAGTGGGTTGTATTTTTAGTATCAGCCATTCCGGTGTTGGAGCAAAAGGCAGCGATTCCCATTGGATTAGCAGAAAATCTTAACTATGGAACCGTATTTATTTACAGCTTACTTGGATCTTTACTTCCTTCTCCTTTTATTATTCTTCTTATCAGAAAAATATTTGATTGGCTCCGACGTTTTTCATTTTTTGAAAAAATCATTGAGAAATTAGAAAAAAGAGCCCTTAAAAAAGGAGAAAAAGTAGAAAAATACGCCTTGTTTGGTTTGTTTATTTTAGTGGCCTTACCCCTTCCAGGAACAGGAGTTTGGACAGGTTCATTGGTAGCCGCATTAATGAAACTAGAGTTTAAAAGTGCTTTATTTGTTATTGCCCTTGGTGCTGCTGTCTGTGGAGCCATCCTTTTGTTTTCAGGTCATGGGATTTTATCCATTATAGGATAATTGACAGAAGGATAAAAAATTGTTATAATTTAATCTGATTCATCAAGAGAGGTGGAGGGAATGGGCCCGATGAAACCCGGCAACCGGCAGATGCCAAGGTGCCAACTCCCCCAAAGGAAATCCTTTGGAAGATGAGGAAACAAGAGAAAAAATGTAGGCTCCTCATAGGGAGCCTTTTTTTATTTAAAAAAAACGAAGGAGGAAAATTAGGATGGTAAAAAGACTATTTACATCAGAATCTGTAACAGAAGGACATCCTGATAAGATTTGTGATCAGATTTCCGATGGAATTTTAGATGCCATATTAGAACAAGACCCTATGGCACGGGTTGCCTGTGAAACAGCTGTTACTACAGGAATGGTATTAGTTATGGGAGAAATTACTACTGATTGTTATGTGGACATTCAAAAGATTGTACGAGAAACCATACGAGAGATTGGATATGATCGAGCTAAATATGGTTTTGATTGTGATACTTGTGCAGTTTTAACAGCCTTAGATGAACAATCTCCAGACATTGCTCTTGGAGTGGATCAAGCCTTAGAATCCAAAAAAGGAATGATGGAAGACGTAGAAGCTACGGGAGCAGGGGACCAAGGAATGATGATCGGTTTTGCCTGTGACGAAACAGAAGAATTAATGCCTATGCCTATTTCTTTAGCCCATCAATTAACACATCGGCTAACCGAAGTACGCAAAAATCATACCCTTTCCTATCTACGTCCTGATGGGAAATCCCAAGTCACCATCGAATATCATGATGACAAGCCTGTACGTGTTCATACTGTTGTTATTTCAACCCAACATGGAGTAGAAGTGGATCATGCTACTATCGAAAAAGACATCATGGAACATGTGATCAAACCCGTAATTCCTGCAGAATTACTAGATGAAAACACCAAATTTTATATCAATCCAACAGGACGTTTTGTCGTAGGTGGACCCCAAGGGGATTCAGGATTAACAGGACGTAAGATCATTGTTGATACCTATGGAGGTTATGCAAGCCATGGGGGAGGTGCCTTTTCAGGAAAAGATCCTACAAAGGTAGACCGATCTGCAGCCTATGCGGCTCGCTATGTAGCCAAAAACATTGTAGCAGCAGGACTTGCCTCTAAGTGTGAAATTGAATTAGCTTATGCCATAGGGGTAGCTCAACCTGTATCCATTTTTATCAACACCCATGGTACAGGCAAAGTGCCAGATGAAACCATTCATGCTTTAGTGGAAAAACATTTTGATCTTCGTCCAGCTGCCATTATCAACAAACTAAATCTACGCCGACCTATTTACAAACAAACAGCTGCTTATGGACATTTTGGACGTACGGATATCGACTTGCCTTGGGAAAAAACAGATAAGGCAGAAATTTTAAGAAAAGAAGCTGGATTATAGATAAAAAAGACACGTATACGTATACGTGTCTTTTTTAATATACGGATTAAAACGTTTACTGTAAATAAATATTTTAAACTTTCTAAATTATGTAATACAATAAGTATTAGATTTCAGCATATGTTGTCTTCCTTCGTAGAGGAGAATTTATGAAAATAGGATAACATAAAATGCTGAAGTTTTTTTTGGTACCAAGCTATGACTACAGTAATGATACAGAACAGATAGCAATTCAACCTCATCGGTACAAATTGCTTTTCACAAGTGGGAAAGTTGATATATATATCTTTATTTTTATATTTTTCAAAGTAAATACTTAGGAATATTGGATGGAGTAAAAATTTTGTTTATAAATGTTATTCTTGATAGTTCATTAAAAACAACAAAAAGAGGCGAATTGAGTATTCGCCTCTAAATTATAACATGACTTCTATGGACTTATTGTTATCATCGACAAAAACAACTCTAGGATTAAAATTTTCTGCTTCATTTTCATCAACTATACAATAAGCCATAATGATTATTGTATCCTTTGGTTGTACAAGTCTTGCGGCAGCACCATTTAAGCAAATATCACCTTTCCCATAAGGCCCTTTAATTACATAGGTTTCAAATCTTTCTCCATTATTTATATTGACTATTTGAACTTTTTCATTTTCATATAAATTTGCTTGTTTCATAAGCTTTTCATCTATGGTTATACTTCCTACATAATCTAAATTTGCATCAGTTACTGTGGCTCTGTGGATTTTTGATTTTAATATGGTTATTTGCATATTTGCCTCCTATAATTCCACAACCATATTATCTATAAGACGAGTTTTCCCAGTCTCTACAGCTATGGCAATTAGAACTTTATCTTGAATTTCTGAAACTGGATTTAATTTTTCAATGTCTACAAAATCAATATAGTCGATGGTATTATTTTTCCCTAATAGAATTGTTTTTTCCATTTCGCTTCTTATTGTAGAGATGTTTTTTTCTCCATTTTCAATTAAATCCTTTGCTAATATTAGTGATTTATTTAATAATAATGCATCTTTTCTTTCTTCTGGACTTAAATAAGTATTTCTGGAACTAATGGCTAATCCGTCTTTTTCTCTAACAATAGGGCAGCCTATTATTTCTACATCCATATTCAAATCTTCTACCATTTTTTTGACTATTATTAGCTGTTGAGCATCTTTTTGTCCAAAGTAGGCTTTATCAGGCTTGATTATATTAAATAGCTTAGTTAAAACAGTAGTAACCCCTCTAAAATGAGTAGGTCTGGATTTTCCACATAGACTTTTTCCTAATTCTTCTACTTCTACATAAGTAAGAAAATCATTCGGGTACATTTCTTCTTTTTGAGGCAAGAATACTATATCACAGCCATTTTCTTCACATGTTTGAAGATCTCTTTTTTCATTTCTAGGATATTTTTCGAAATCTTCATTAGGACCAAATTGTGTTGGATTGACAAAGATACTTGTGATTACCATGTCATTTTCTTCTCTAGCCCTTTTTATAAGGCTTACATGACCTTCATGAAGATATCCCATAGTAGGTACAAACCCTATAGTAGTATTTTCTTTTTTAATTTTTTTTATTTCATCTATTGAATTAATTAGTTTCATTTTTGTCACCCCTATTTATTTAGTTCATCCAATATTTTTTCATTTATTTTAAAACTGTGTTTTTCTTCTGGGAAAGTACCTTTTTTTACATCAGTTATATAGTCATTAATTGCTTCATTGATATCTTCTTTTAAATTTTTATATTGTTTCACAAACTTAGGAGTAAAGTCTGAGTACATACCTAACATATCATTTACCACTAATATTTGACCATCACAATATTTACCAGCACCAATTCCAATAGTTGGTATTGATATGCTTTCTGTGATTATTTTTGATATTTTTTCAGGTATACATTCTAAAACTATCGCAAATGCTCCTACTTCTTCTAATTTTTTAGCATCATCAATAAGTTTTTGAATTTGATTTATAGTTTTTCCTTGAACTTTAAATCCACCAAACATATTTATAGATTGAGGTGTCAAACCAATATGACCCATCACAGGTATTTGTGCGCTCAGTATGCCTTCTATTTTATCTAGAATATCAGAACCACCTTCTAATTTAACACAGTGTGCCTTCCCTTCTTTAATCAATCGACCAGCATTTTTGATACTTTCTTCTATACTTACATGATAAGATAGAAATGGCATGTCTGCAATGATTAGGGCGTTCTTTGCACCTCTACTTACTGCTTTTGTATGATGAATCACGTCATCCATAGTTACAGCTAAGGTGTTGTCATAACCTAATGTTACCATTCCTACAGAATCTCCAACCAATATCCCGTCTATTCCTGCTTCATCAACAATCCTAGCCATGGAATAATCATAGGAAGTTACCATGGTTAGTTTTTCATTTTTAATTTTAGCATTTTTAAATGTGGCTACCGTTTTTTTCATTTTTTATGCTCCTTGTATTTTAGTCTCATTCCAAAGGATATGAGCTGTTTCAATTTTAACATAAAAATTTTAAAAAATCGAATAATAAATAAATTTATATTTAACACACATGGAAATGAAATACATCTTTATTTTGGGAGGGAAAATTGTGAGAAATGAATGGTTAATTTATACTAAAAGAGAAAATTATGCAAATGGAAAAAGTGTAACAGATCGAATCATGTTGCCCATCCTAATTTTTCTAGGCACAGGGTTCTAATCTTTGGTATAATACAAGGAATAGATGAAATAGATAAGTTAGGTGAGAATATGGAAGGACAATGTACAATCGAAGGTGTAGTAGAAGACATTATTTATACTAATGAAGAAAATGGATATACAGTATGTACCCTTCAAACAGAAGAAGAGGATATTGTTTGCGTAGGAATATTACCAGGAGTTCATCCGGGAGAAAACCTACAAATCCTCGGAACATGGAAAGTACACCCCACCTATGGAGAACAACTTCAAGTAGAAACCTATGAGAAAAGCATACCCAAAACAGAACATGGAATTGAAAAATACTTAGCTTCCGGTGTCATTAAAGGCATCGGACCTACCTTAGCCAATCGAATCGTTAAACATTTTGGTGTTAATACCCTCCGAGTTATCGAAGAAGAACCCGAATGCCTAGAAGTCATTAAAGGCATTAGCTTACAAAAGGCACAAGAGATTGGCAGTATCTTTCAACAACAAAGAGAATTACGAACCGCCATGCTCTTTCTTCAAGATTATGGTATATCTCCAACCTATGCCCTAAAAATCTATAAAAAATACCGAGGACAAACCATGGATGTGATCAAAATCAATCCTTATCGTTTGGCGGATGAAATCTTTGGTATCGGATTTAAAATGGCAGACCAAATTGCTGCCAGTGTAGGTATCGAAAAAGATTCGGAACATCGGATTAAGGCAGGTATTAAATATGTACTAAATGAAGGAGCTGGAAACGGACATACCTATCTTCCATTAAAACTTTTAATGCAGCGAGCAGAAAAATTACTCCAAGTACCACAAGAGCTAATGGAAAACGCTTTGATCGATCTCCAAATCCATAAACAAGTTTGGCAAGAAGTATGGGAGGAAGAAACCAGGATTTATCTTATGCCTTTTTATTATGCAGAACGATCTGTAGGAAAAAAAATCCTAGAACTGGCTTCTCTCTATGAACCTCAAGATGACATACAGATTCAAAATCGAATCACCCAGTTGGAAAAAGAACAAAGAGTTCAACTAGCCGATTGCCAAAAACAAGCCATTCAGGCAGCCATGGAAAATGGAGTCTTAATCATTACAGGAGGACCCGGAACAGGAAAAACCACCACCATTAACACCATCATTACTTTATTACAGGACCAAGACCAAGAAGTCATCTTAGCCGCTCCTACCGGACGGGCAGCTAAACGAATGACAGAAGCCACAGGGATGGAAGCCCAAACCATTCATCGATTGCTAGAGATTACTTTTTTACAAGAAGATAGTCGAAGTCAAAGTTTTGAAAAAAATGAAGAAAACCCATTGGAAGCCGATGTAATTATTATTGATGAAACCTCCATGGTAGACATTTTGCTGATGAATAGTTTATTAAAAGCCATTATGCCGGGAACCCGTCTTATTTTGGTAGGAGACATGGATCAGCTTCCTTCTGTAGGACCAGGCAATGTCCTCAAGGATCTTATTCACAGCCAATGCCTTCCCGTCGTTCGACTGACAGAAATTTTTCGGCAAGCAGGAGAAAGTGCCATTGTAACCAATGCCCACCGTATTAATACAGGACAATATCCTGTCCTTAACCAAAAAGAAAAAGATTTTTTCTTTCTACGTCGAGCTGTACAGGAAGAAGTAGCTCAAACCGTAATTGAATTAATCACGAAACGGTTGCCCCCTTTTCTTTCCTGCGATCCCATGCAAGACATTCAGATACTATGCCCCATGCGAAAAGGTCCCTTAGGAGTCATTCAGTTAAACCAAGAATTGCAAAAAGCCCTCAATCCACCTAGTAAGAAAAAAAAAGAAAAAGAATTTCGGCATACCTTATTTCGAGAGGGAGATAAGGTAATGCAGATCAAAAATAACTATAATATTCCATGGAAAATTTGCAATCCATTTGGCTATCCCTTAGATGAAGGTGTCGGCATTTTCAATGGAGATTGTGGTATCATTACAGACATTAGTGCAACGGCGGAAACCCTTACAGTAACTTTCGATGACAACAAAGTAGTGGAATATGATTATAGCCAATTGGACGAGTTAGAATTAGCTTATGCCGTTACCATCCACAAAGCCCAAGGAAGTGAATACCCGGCTGTAGTCCTTCCCATTCATAGTGGACCTCCCATGTTAATGAGTAGAAATTTACTCTATACAGGAGTAACCCGAGCCAAAGAATTGGTAGTGATTGTAGGATTGGAAAGTACATTGGAGCGAATGGTCGATAATAACCGGGAAATCAATCGATATTCTGGACTCAAAGGGCATGTGCAGAAATTAGTTCAATTGTATTCTAAAGGGATCGAGTGATATACGGTTTATTTCCAGTTAATTTTATTTATAAATGTGGATGTAGAGGGAGGGAGAGGATGAAAAGAATAGGAGAGCAGATCTTGGATTGGCTATACCCGCCTCGTTGTATTTTTTGCCAACAAATTTTGCCCATTCAAGGAGAACGACATTGTTGTTTGGAATGTAGGCAGGATCTTCCTTGGAATCAAGGGCGTGGTTGTAGACGATGTGGGAAGCCCCTCTCCACCCAAGAAGAAGACTTTTGTAAAGAATGCAAGGAAAAAGAACGGTTTTTTATTCAAGGATTTGGTGTTTTTCGATATGAAGGGAGAGTACAAGAAGCTCTTTATCGTTTTAAATATGGAGGACATCGGGAATATGGAAAAAGCCTAGCTTTTTTAATAAAACCTTATGTAGAACAGCACTTGGCATCCTTGCCCATCCAACTATTAATTCCCGTACCTTTGCATCCTCGCCGCCAAAGACAAAGAGGGTACAACCAAGCAGAGGAAATAGGAAAACATATAGGGAAGATCCTAGGACTTCCTCTAGAAAATAAAGTATTAATTCGGACCAAGGCAACTCAGCCCCAAAGTAAACTTTCACCTATGGCCAGATGGAATAATACAAAAGATGCTTTTGCTGTTTTGGATCCTTTGAAGATAAAGGATAAATTTATTTTAATAATTGACGATATATATACTACAGGGAGTACCATGGATGCATGTAGTAAAACCTTAGTAGAACAAGGAGCTGCAGGAGTCTATTTTTTAACGGTTAGTATAGGACACTTACAAAATAAAAAAGAATCTATAATTTTAAAAAAATGAGGAGGGATCGGTATGAACGTACGAAACTGTAGTCGCTGTGGAAGGTTATACCAATATGTAGGAGGGAAGCCTCTTTGCTATGCTTGTAAAGAAGAGGATGAAAAGGATTTTCAAAAAGTAAAAGAATATTTATATGAACATCCCAATGCACCTATGGCACTGGTTTCTGAAGAAACAGGGATTTCCATTTCAGCCATTCGCCAATTTTTACGAGAAGAAAGATTGATCATTTCAGAAAACTCCCCTATTGGAATCGAATGTGAAAGTTGTGGAGTATCCATTAAAACAGGACGGTATTGTAAAGAATGTGCGGCACGTCTATCTACAGAATTAGGCCAGTCCATTGGAAGGCCTATTACAAGAGAAAAAGATACCCCTTCTCAAACCAGCATACAAAAAACAAAAATGCATTATTTAAACAGGACTAAATTACAGGGTAACAATCGATAATAAAGAGGTTAATGCTTTTGAAGAAAATGACGATATAATAAATAGAAATGATAAAAAGTAGGTGAAGGTATGAAAATCACAGGAATGAATCAAGCCATGGGAGTGTACCAAGCCCAATCGTCTCCTTCAAAAATACAAAAAAGAAGTTTTTCTTCCCAAAGCAAAGACACATTATCCTTATCCAACACTGCTAAAGAGTATCAAATTGCTTTACAAGCATTATCACAAACCCCTGATATTCGGAAAGAAAAAGTGGATGCTATTAAAGAAAGCATACAATCAGGAACTTATAACGTAACAGGAAAAGAAGTAGCAGATAAACTGGTAAAGCAATTTTTAGATGTAAAAGGATGATAGAAAGAGTGGAGAGAAATTCATGGCCAGTCTGATACATGAGTTAATCGAAGTACTAGAACAGGAGCAAGCTTGTTACAAAGAAATTTTAGCTTGCTCCCAAGAAAAAACTGATTATATTGTAGAGGGAAATGTAGAATCTCTACAATTCCTTACAACAACCGAACAATCTTTAGCCGGTCGGGCTTTTCAATTAGGGAAAAAAAGAGAAGGTTTACTAGAAGATATGGCAATGGTTTTAGGACAAAAACCCCAAAGCCTTCAACTAACCTTTTTAATACAAAAAATGAATAACATGCCTACCGAACAAGGACAATTGCAAAAGTTACAACAGCAATTAACAACCCTTATGGAAGAACTCAAACAGGTTAATGAACAAAACAGGCTGTTATTGGAACAATCCCTAGAATTTATTGACTTTACTGTACGAGCCCTGCAAAGCCAGCATTCTGGAGCAGGACTTTCTTTGTATGAAAAACAAGGTCAGACAACAGAATACGAAGGGCAAAATTTTTTTGATCGAAAACAATAACCCATAAAGATAGATAGTTACGTTCAAGATTACCAAAACAAAAAGAGGTGAAGCCATGGCATCCATGAGCAGTTTAGTGCGAGCCGCATCTGGATTGGCCGCCAGCCAAAACGGTTTATATGTTACAGGACATAACCTATCCAACGCCAATACCCCAGGGTATGTGCGCCAGCAATCCATGCAGCAAGAAAGCCAATACCTAACCGTTGGGTACCGAGGAAAAGATATTTTAACCGTTGGTTTAGGTGTAGACGTTGTTCAAATTCGACAGATTCGGGATTCCTTTTTAGATCAAAACTATCGTAATGAAGTAGGACGGTTTGGATATTATCAGGTCCAATCCCAAACCATCGAAGAAATCGAAGCGATTTTAGGAGAAATCCATGGAGAAAGCATTTCTCAATCCATTACAGATTTATGGGATGCCCTTCATGAATTATCCAAAAATCCAGGGGGACAAGAAACCCGAGGAATCTTTGTTCAATCAGCAGTAACCTTTATCAACAAAGCCAATCACATTGCGGATCAATTAGAAAAATACCAAATGAACCTAAACACCCAAATTCAAGATCAGGTGAAAGAAATCAATCAACTGACAGAGCAGATCCAAGTTTTCAATGATAAAATTGCATACTTTGAAGCTTCAGGGGATCATGCTAATGATCTTCGAGATGAGCGAAATATGGCTCTGGATCGTTTGGCTCAACTCATCGACATTCAGTATCATGAAGATAAGGTAGGCAGGGTTAATATTATGGCAGAAGGTCATACCTTATTATCTGGCAGCTATCGAGCCCAAATCAAACTCGAGCAAGCCACTCCCCAAAGTCCCTTTGTAAAACCCCTTTGGGCAGATACGGATACAGATGTATTTGACATGAGTAAACCCGTAGGAGCTTATTACCAAAATGATATAGGAGAACTCAAAGGACTTCTCTATGCAAGAGGGAACGAAAAAGCCAATTATACATATTTTGAAGATAAAAACAAATACAATCAAATCCAACAACAACAGATCCCTAGAGTCCAAGCCCAATTTGATTACCTAGTCCATCAAATCGTAACCTTAATCAATGATGCTTTGGCACCGACTAAGACAGATGGAACCTTAGACCTAGACCAAGCTCCCTATGATCTAGATGGAAAACAAGAAGGAGTCGAATTGTTTAAACGAAAAAATCATGAACGATATGGGAATGATTCCAAAGAGATAAAAGAAGACCCCAATCGCCCAGATACTCTTTATTCAGCAGGAAATCTGATGGTAAATCCAGCTATTTTAGAAAATTATAATAAACTGGCATTAAACAAAACCAAAGGGAATTTTAGTGATAATACCCTCATCGAAAACATGATCAAGGATTGGGAATCCCCAGGGCTTCTCATTGACCCTAATACCCCCAACACCCAAGTTTCCATTGGCGAATACTACGCCAATATGATCGGGGAAATCGGAGGCATGGGAGTGGAGGCCATTCAACATCTTAAAAACCAACAAACCATGGTAAAACAAGTGGAAGGACAAAGAAATTCCATTAGCAGTGTTTCCTTAGATGAAGAAATGAGTAATATGCTTAAATACCAACATGCCTATAATGCTTCCGCCAGGGTGATTTCTGTTTTAGATACCATGATCGATACCATCGTCAACCGACTAGGAATTGTGGGACGTTAATGTTTTATAGTTAATACAGAAAGTAAGGAGGAAACGGATGCGATCGTCATTTTTAGGATTTAATATAGCAACCCAAGGACTCTATACCTCCAAAACAGGTTTGGACGTCATCAATCATAATATTACTAATGCAGCCAATCCGGCATACAGCCGACAAATGGTTAATCAAAAGGCCAGCCGAGCCTTACCAGGGAATAATGGAAAAGGTATGCTAGGAACAGGATCTGAAGTCGTCGGCATTCATCATGTTCGGGATTTTTATCTAGACACCAAGTACTGGAAAGAATCCACCTACCTAGGAGAATACACAGCTAAAAAAACCCAACTAGAACAATTGGAATCCCTATTTAATGAACCTTCTGACTCAGGTTTTAATACGGTATTTAATGATTTTTTTACTTCTTTAGAAAACCTAAATACCAATCCAGGAAACGAAGCTTATCGAAATAGTGTAAAAGAAGCCGCCATTAGCTTAACAGGGTATTTTAATACGACAGCTAGTCGGCTACAGCGACAACAGCAAGATTTAAACTTTGCGGTTAAAACAACCGTAGAAGAAATCAATAGTATTGCTCACCAAATCCAAAATTTAAATCGACAAATCTATGGAGCTGAATTAGATGGCAGTGCGGCCAATGATTTACGAGATGAACGATTGTATTTGGTGGATCAGTTATCCAAATTAGTGGATACATCAGCAGAAGAAGTCACAGGAGCCAATGGAAAAAAAGAATTCATCGTACGAATCAATGAACAACCCTTAGTCAATCATTTTTCTGTACAAACATTAGAGGTACGTCCACGAAAAGATCAGAAAAACCCAGAAGATATGCCAGACCTATATGATGTATACTTTAGTACAGGCATGAAAATAGATACTTCCCATCCCAGTTTTCGAGGAGAACTTCGAGGCTATCTGGATTTGCGAGATGGGAATGGGACCAATGGAGAATACAAAGGCATTCCCCATTACATGAAAAAATTAGATCGTTTTGTTCAGGTTTTTGCTGCTAAATTTAATGATGTTCATGAAAAAGGATATGATATCCAAGGAAATACGAATATAGAATTTTTTGCAGGTACGACAGCTATGGACTTTAAAGTAGCCGATGCCATTTTACAAGATGTGAAAAAAATTGCCTTATCCAGTCAGCCAGGACAAGAAAGTAATACAGAGGTCCTTCATCAACTCATCGATCTCAAACATGATCAGGGGATGTTTGAACTAGGGGAACCTGGAAACTATATGGAAGCCTTAATCAGTGAGTTAGGCATTGACAGTAAAGAAGCAAAAATGTTTGAAAAAAATCAAACCAACCTGCAAAAGGTAGTCGAAAATCAAAGAAAATCCATTTCAGGAGTGGACCTAAATGAAGAAGTGGCTTATATGATCAAATACCTACAGTTATACAATGCTTCGGCCCGTATGATCACTGTTATTGATCAAATCTATGACACCACCATTAACCGAATGGGAGTATAGGAAAGGAGTAAAAAATGCGTATTACAGACACCATGCTAATGAACAATATGTTGTTAAGCTCCATGCGAAATCGACAGACATTGGACAAACTACAGCAACAATATCATACATTAAAGAAAATACAAGTACCTTCCGATAATCCCATCATTGCCGCTCGAGCCCTTCGGTTTCGAACCAATGTATCAGAGATCCAGCAATACGGGGTTAACGTAAAAGATGGAATCTCTTGGATGTCGGTCAGTGAACAAGCTTTGTTTAACACTCGAGAGATTTTAGACGATATTCGAGAACGTTGTGTGCAAGGGGCTTCTGGAAACTTGGAGATCCAAGACCAAAAAGCCATTGCCAGTGAACTCAAACAGTTGCGACAACAACTGACTTTAGAAGCCAATGTAAACTACGCAGGACGGTATGTATTTTCTGGGTATAAAACCGATGAGAAGTACATTTTTGATAAAGAACAGCCGGATTTAAAATATGAAATTACCCAAACCTTTACAGGGGATGATATCAAAGCAGTAGAGGTGGACTTAGAAACCAAGGTATATCGGTATCGATTAGGGTATGAAGATATAAAAGACTTACAAAATACAACAGTAAACTATAGTACAAAAGCAGATCCAGAGGGGCAGGCTTCAGGGACTTTAAATATAGTTCGAGTAGCCCTTCGTGATGGTCAGTTCATTGATTTAGATGAAAATATAACCCCTCCTAACAAACCAACTCCTATTGATATGGAGGCAGGGGATCCAGACAAGATCTATGTGAATGCAGAAACAGGAGAACTTTTTTTCCATTCAAGTAAAATAGAAGATATCAAAGAGCTTTCCTTTACCTATGAAAAAGAAGGATTTAAAACAGGGGACATTAACCCGATGCATATTTATGAATGTGAACAGTTTATCACAAAAGATAATGGTACAACGTGGGAGTCTCAAGGAAAGCATACTCCTACTAAAGAAAGTTTAGACTATAGTATCGGTATTGGTAACAAAATGGGAATCAATTCTCTAGGGAAAGACTTTTTAACTCCCGATTTACTTCGAGATATTGATGAACTGATTGATGATATCGAAAACTATGATCCAGAGATCATTGATAAAAAACCTCATGCCATTACCTTAACCCAAAGGTTTAATACCATGTTAGGGAAAATGGATCATCATTTAGCCATTGTATCCAAAGAACATTCCGATATCGGAAGTCGCATGAAACGATTGGAATTAACACAAAATCGGCTATCAGAGGATAAAATCAATTTTCAAGAGCTGATGTCTGCCAATGAAGACGTAGACTTAACAGAAATTGTTATGCTACTGAACAACCAAGAGTTGGTCTACAAAGCCTCTTTAATGGCGGGAGCACGAATTATTCAACCTAGTTTAGTAGACTTTATCCGTTAATGTTGGAAAAGAAAGAGTCCTTGTATAAGGACTCTTTTGTCCTATGAAGTACGTAAGAAAAGGAGGAAAGCAATCATGGAAATAAGGACAAAATATTTTGGTACCTTCTCCATTGAAGAATCCAAGATCATCCACTTTGAAGAAGGAATTTTAGGATTTCATGAATACAAAGAGTATATTCTTTTAGGACAAGAGGAAGATAGTCCTTTTTGTTGGCTTCAATCCGTTGAGAATGGGGATCTTGCCTTTGCTTTGGTAGATCCTACGGTTATTTGTCCTGATTATGAACCGAAAGTAGCCGAAGAACAGCTAGTCCGTCTTGGAGATATTGTCCCTGGATCTTTGTTAGTGTACGCCATTGTAACCGTACCAGAAGACATACAAAACATGACGGCCAATCTAATGGCTCCCATCATCATTCATATCCATACTCAAAAAGGAGCTCAACTGATTACAGAAGAGGAAAAGTACCCTATCCGATACAAAATTTTTGACACCCTACACAAAGAAGAAAAGGGGGTCAGCGGATGTTAGCCTTAACGCGGAAAAAGAAAGAATCCATCGTAATTGGTGATCAAATCGAAATCACCATCTTAGACATCCAAGGAGATCAAGTAAAGCTAGGAATCCAAGCCCCACGATCCATTCCCATCCATCGAAAAGAAGTCTACCTTCAGATTCAAGAAGAAAACAAAGCCGCTTCTCAAATAAAAGAAATTAATTTCAAAAAACTTTTCAAAAAACCCTAAAGTATCTTTCAAAGGAACCGATATATATATTGAGAGGATGAAAGTTGGCCAACGAATAATCCTACACAAAAAAATGGACAAGGATGTCCAATACGAGAAAAATTCAAGGAGGAATATACTATGAGAATTAATAACAACTTAATGGCAATGAACACTCATCGACAACTTGGACTTGCTAATACATCTGGTTCTAAATCCATGGAGAAATTATCCTCAGGATATCGAATCAACCGTGCAGGAGATGACGCAGCAGGTCTTGCTATTTCTGAAAAAATGAGAGGCCAAATTCGAGGTCTTAACCAAGCATCTAGAAATGCACAAGATTCTATTTCTATGATCCAAACAGCTGAAGGTGCATTAACAGAAACACATGCGATTCTTCAAAGAATGAGAGAACTTGCAGTACAATCAGCTAATGATACAAATGTAGATGTTGATAGAGACGCTCTTCAAGGAGAAATTAATCAATTAGTTGATGAAATTGATAGAATCGCAAATACAACTGAATTTAATACACAAAAGTTATTAGATGGAACGAAAAAAGGTTTAGTAGAAGCAAAAGATGCAGTAGGAACTCTTCAAAATAATAGTAACGTTGCTTTCCAAATTGCTACAGCAACGAATATTGCAAGTAGTGCTACGATAACTATTACAGCTACTAATGAATCTACAGCATTTGTTGATGGAAACTTCAATGTATCTGTAGGTGGGGGAACAGGCTCTGCTATTCTTGCTGATAACAAAATAACATATGATGGAAAAACAATTACTCTTTCTAGTGGAACATTGAAAGATATGAAGGCAGGTACGAGCATTACAATTTCTGTAAAAGCAAAAGTTGATGCCAATACAGATGTTAAGGATGCTCTTTCTATGCAAATAGGAGCAAATAGTGGACAAAATATGCTGATTGGAATTAATTCCATGAAAGCAAAAGATTTAGGGGTAAGAAACACAAATGGTACTGCAATTGATATAAAAGATGCTGGCAAAGCAACTGCAGCGATTACACAAATTAACAATGCAATTGAAGCGGTTTCAGAAGAAAGATCTAAGCTTGGTGCATATCAAAATAGGCTAGAGCACACAATTAAGAACTTAGATACATCAGCTGAAAACTTACAAGCATCAGAATCAAGAATTAGAGATGTAGATATGGCAAAGGAAATGATGGAATTTACTAAGAATAACATATTACAACAAGCAGCAACTGCTATGTTGGCTCAAGCAAACCAAGCTCCTCAAACAGTGCTTCAATTGTTAAGATAATAGAATTTAAACTAAAATTAGGGTTGGAGAGTGTTCTCTCTAATCCTTTTTTAAATATATGGTTTGGGGTGAATATATGAAAATATCAGCTTGTATGATTGCTAAAAATGAAGAAAATAATATAGCTAAGTGTATTGAAAGTTATAAAAATATCGTAGATGAAGTTATTGTAATAGATACAGGCTCAACAGATAAAACAGTAGATATTGCAAAAGAGTTAGGAGCTAGAGTGTATTATTTTAAGTGGATTGATGATTTTGCAAAGGCTAAAAATTATGCCCTTAGTAAAGCCAGTGGAGATTGGATTATATTTTTAGATGCTGATGAATATTTTGATAAAGAGTCGGCCAAAAAAATTCCTAGAATCATTAGAGAGTTAAAAAATACGGATTGTAATGCAATAGGATGTAAGATAATAAATATCGATAAGGAAAAAAATAATAAAGTTCAGAATTCCTTTTTAAATATAAGGATTTTTAAAAATAGCCAATATATTAAATATGTAGGTAATATTCATGAGAAAATTGATAATTTGAAAGGTAAAATTAATATTGCATTGTATTATGATGACATTTTAATTTATCATACTGGATATTCTACAAATATCAATAAAGAAAAGGCTCAACGAAATTTAGATATTTTGCTCAAAAATATAAATGAAGTAGGAG
>FZPS01000183.1_pt151 | contig 26972 bp, 17 predicted proteins | sample 1817821 | NCBI WGS metagenome assembly FZPS01 (sample SAMEA104158645, study PRJEB21678) | metagenome | place: Germany | collected 2015-04-21
CAGCAGACGGTATAAGGGCGGTAGCGGGCACAGGCACCTCAACTTTCCAAATTATCTTCTTGCCCCGACGCTTCCAATTGCTTACAATACGGCCGTGCTCACTATCGTATGAGCATTTCACCCAATCAAGTCCCGGAACGGGATAAGGCTTCAACTCGACTTTCGCGAAGCCGGGTTCAGCAGGCCTTATTCCTCCCAAATACTCATATTCCCAAATAAGCAGGTCGCCTATCATCATGACATGATTCATGCTGTTCATATCGGGTGCGGCAGTATTTCCGTTCCAAAGCTCCCAAATGGTGGTAGCTCCCTGAGTCGCCATATAACCCCAAGAGGGATAAGTGTCGTTCGATGCTATTGTGAATGCCAGGTCGGGACGGCCGTAATCGGAGAGCACGCGCATAAGAACCATAATGCCAACCAAGCCGCAGTTCACATGATCGCCGCTGCGCTCCACCAAATTGGCGAACACCCTTGGCACCTCCGCCTCCGGCACCAAACCGAAATGAAGAGACAAGGCGTTGGCCGTCACAGTGTTGTTGGAGTAGAAGCCTTCATCGGCGTTAAAATAGCGGTCGTTGTAGGCAAGTTTTGCAGAATCCCTGCGCTCCTCGAAACGAGCGATGTCTTCGGGATGTCCTGAAAGAGCTGCAAATTTTTCCATAATTCCCGCCAAATAATAATAGAAGGAAGTACCGATTAAAGTTTTTGAGGTCTTGCGCTCAGGGTCTTTCGAATGGATGAGTTCGAGAGACTCCGGCGGAACGCACCAATCTCCGTAAACATCTTTCCTAAGCAATCCTTCATCGCTGTACTTTTCCCACATATAATCCATCCATTTTGCCATCGCGGGATAATGGTCAAGAATCGGCTGCACATCTCCATACTGGCGATAGAGCATATCGGCAATGGTGATGAAGGCGCCGGGCCAGGTCATATTGTCCCTGTTATACATCTTCCAGAATGGCGGAGCCACAACGGGAAGTTCGCCCTCCGGAGTCTGAGAATCCTCTATGTCGTGCAGCCATTTGGTATATAAAAGCCGATTATTGAATAGATAGCCCTCGCCATAACAGTTCATTGTACGGTCGCCGAGCCATCCCTGGCGTTCATCGCGCTGAGGACAATCGGTGGGCATGCCTCGGTAATTTCCCCTGATGCCCCAAAAACAATTGCTGTAAACGCTGTTCAGAACAGGATTGGATGTTTCGAAACTGCCTGTGGTGGCCATGCGGTCATACATCACCTGCCCCTCGAAATCTCTTTTACAAGGGCGGCGCTTCCAACCGCTGAGTTCGACATAGCGGAAACCATGATAGGTGAAATCGGGATGCCAGGTCACACGCCGAGCCTTGCCGGCCACATATATATCCTCCACCTTTGCAGTACGGAGATTCTCGGTATACAGGGCTCCTGCGGAATCAAGCCTTTCGGCAAAACGCAATTTAAGAGTATCGCCCTCCTTCAAACCGCGGGCTTTGAATTGCAGGCGTCCCACCATATTCACGCCCATATCCAAAATATATTTGTCGCCCATTTTCTTTATCGATTTCGGGCGGAGTATATCCTGAACGGCAATATCGGGATTTAGTTGCGGCATGAGAGTTCCGCGAGGACCTTCTACGGCCTCCGCCTGCCGCCACGAAGAATCGTCATATTGTGCAAAAGTCCAGCGACCCAAATCTTTACGGGCATCGAAAACCTCTCCGTCATACTCGTTGTTGGCACATATGGGGCCGTCTGTGGAGAGTTTCCATGATGTATCGCTGCAAACAAGTTCCCTGCTTCCATCGGCATACGTCAATTCCAACTGACATATCAGACAGGGAAGGCCGTAAAACCAGGTTTGTTTGTCTATGCGGGGTGCGGCATAGCGGCCGTTGCCAAGACTGACAGCAATGGCATTGGGGCCCGGAGACAGTAATTTGGCAACCTCGAAACTATTGAAATATACGGTCTTTTCGTAATGCGAAACGGTAGGGGCAAGTTCATTGCCGGCTCCCAGCTCACGGCCGTTGAGCCATGCCTTGTAAAGCCCGAGACCGCTAATGTGCAATTCAGCGGCAACAATCCCCGGGCGGAGTTCGAACTCTTTACGAAGATATCTGGCAGGAAGAACAGGAAAGCGCGAAAGGTCGTCTTGCGGAGCCTCCCCGCCAATCCACTCGGCCTCCCATGAAACCTCACGGGGAGCATAATCCGTTTCTTGAGCATAAAGAGAAGATAGAGTAAGGCAGAAAAAAATCGTGATTGTGCTTAGAAAACGCATATGAAAATTTTTATGGTGGATATTATTATAATTTATGGCGGCCTTGCTTTTCCAGCCAATTTATCAGCATTTCGGGACGGTCTGTCTGAATGGCGGAAACACCAAAGTCGAGATATTTTTGATATACCTCGCCGGGGTCATCCAATTCAAACGCGGCATCATCGTCATTGCCGGGGCCTCCGCATAGCGAAGACCAAATGGTATTAACCCATATCTTGGAGCCGCTACCGAGGATTGCGCTGCGCATGGTCTCGAAAGCATCATCCTCCTCATTCTGCCAGCATAGTTCACACACAGGTGGAAAACCGCCTGACTCGGAATAAAGCTCGAACAACAATTTCCCCCGCGCTTTCTGTGCATCTATAACCGGCATATATATGAGCTTGGGGCCGCCGATTGCCAACACGGAGTCCACGGCAGAGGGAGTCATTTTGCTCTTTATGATAATATGGCCTGTCATATCCAGATCCTTTGCCAGCTCCAGCACCTGAGGATAATAGTCAAAGCCCTTGTCGATGTTAACGCAGACGCGACCCTTGCAGCAAAGCAGAGCCTGACGCAAGGTGGGCATGCGGATGCTGTCTGTGGCTATGCCGTGCCCCCTGTTGAGGCGCAGCTGCAGAATCTCCTCATAGGTGAGGTCGCAAACCTTTGCAGACTTGTCCTTGGGATATACTTTGCGAAAGTCGGTGCAACGCTTGACATCGGGGTCGTGGCTAAGGACAAGTATGCTGTCCTTGGTGAGATGAATATCCAATTCCACTATATCCACACCCATCTTTATGACGGATTCGATGGCGGGAATTGAATTTTCGGGATAATTGCGCCAGTCTCCGCGATGGCTTGCAACCGCCACATACTTTGATGCAGGATTAAGAAAATGCGCTGCGATTGCATCAGCCCTGCTCTGCTTCGGAGCTTGAGAGGAGCAGGAAGAGAACAAGCATAAGCAGGCCGCTAAGGCAAGCGCAGAGAGTATAACTCTTTTAAGTTTTATCATATTTTTATAATCTCATCATACACTCCGGCTCTTTTGGCAAGGTCGAAGAGATTGATGCGATAGCGCATAAGCTGTACAAAAGGGAACATGGCAATGATGTCATCTTTCGTGCAACCTATATCTTCGGGTTTGACAGGAGCCCCAACTATTCTGAACTTCTCCTGCATATCATCGAAAGTATAGAGCTGGTCCATGAGCTTTTTACGGAAGTCGGGCCATTGGGCTTTGAGCTTCATTAATTCTTGATGCACCTTCTCCGCCGGCTCGTATTTTTTGGTGATTTCACGATAGCCGAGTTCGGGAACGGGAAAATCCTTGAAAATATCCAAGGCGCGTTTTTGCTCGCTTTCGAGGGACGGCCAGGCGGCAGTGCATTTATCAACATCTATCCGGGTGAGGTCGAGCTTGAAGAAGTTCTCGAACACCTTGCACATGGTTAGTGTGCCTATGGCCACCTGAAAACCATGGGAAACGTATTTGCCGTTGAATTTATGGTGAGTCATATCCAAGATATGGCTGAAAAGATGGTCGGAGGCGGATGCGGGCCTGCTGCTGCGAGCTGTCTGCATTCCGAAACCGCTGAGCGCAAGGCCATCGAAAACAGCGCCGATGGCTTCAGGGTCACCTGCCGCAACAGCTTCGGCATTTGCCAAGATGTCATCTATGCAATCCTGCAAGGGATGCCAGGCATCAGAAATTATAGGTTCGGTGCCGATAAAATCGGCAATCATCCATTCAGCGCCTGCGGGAATTTTTGCCGCAAGGTCGGCGTATCCGGCGGCTGTCAACTCTTTAGGTGCAGAGCAAAGCACATCGGCATCGGCCAAGCATGCCACCGGCGCAGGACATTCAAAAGTCTGCTTGGCGCCCTTGAATGTTATTGAAGCCCCGAAAGAGGTATAGCCATCAACCGATGCGGCGGTAGCAACAGAGAGATAAGATTGTTTATGGTGTGCGGAAGATAATTTACAAAGGTCATTTATGGTACCGGAACCTACCGATACCGCCACTCCGCCTCCATCGAGCACTTTATCTATCATCTCCACATATTTCCATTCGGCATGGAACTCGCGAGCGGGAATCAAGAATTTCTGCGGTTTCATACCCGCTTCCGACAGCAGGGCGAACACACGCTCGCCAGCGGCTTTCCAAGTGTTGCAATCTGCTATCACAACGGGGACACGCCCCGGGAAATAGCGGCTGAACACTTCAGGAACCTTATCAAGCACCTCCCGCCCCGATTCGAAATATTTTGTATCAGTAGCTGACGAAAGAGCTGTTTTAACTCTATCTTTTATAGTGATTTTTATATAATCTGTTTCTTTTCTATTGGTCTAGGTTCAATGAATACAAATATAACATTTTTTTTAATCCGCTCCTATCGTTTTCGAAAAAACAAACAAAAAAGAAACCCGCTTATTTTTTTTCTAAAAAAACTGCCGCAGCCTGTTCGGTTGCGGCAGCTGCTTGACCATTCTTAATCAATGGTATATGAGAATTCCGTCAATACGGGATAATGGTCTGAAATATAGCTTACTCCGTAATTCCGTTTGTCAACCGAATAAACAAGAGCCTTTAAGGGGCCGCAGAAGAAGATATGGTCGATAATGCTGCTGCCGTTCGACCAGCCGTTGAAGGTGCCTGTAGTCCTAAAACTGGATTTCAAAGCATCTGTCCTTGCATATCCGAGATTATTATTGATAAGTATTTGCAATTCATCGCTTGACGATGATGTATTGAAGTCTCCGACAAGGAATACAGGGTCGGTGCAACCGATTCCTATGGAACCGCCGATAATCTGAGGAATAAGGGAAAGATGAAGATTGCTCTGCATTGCTCTTATCTCCCTTGACCTGGCTATATCTATCGTAGAACTATTGTTGTTTTGATAATGAGTATTGAAGAACCACACCGGCATTCCCTGTTTTTCATTGTCTATCAACTTAACCCAGGAGGTGGTCCATTCGTGCGTGGTATGCCAGGAGCCATAATCGTTCGCCTTGTTCTTTAGAGAGACTTGGTCGGGATTATCACTGTGCCAAAATGTATTTTTCTCTTGCAGAGAAAAGCGTTCTTTGCGATATAAAAGGGTTGTGGAAGACTCGATTACATTCGTTTCGAGAATATTTTTTCCAGTCCCGCGGCCGATTCCGTAAAGAGCGTATTCATCTTTTACTTTAGAGAAGATATATTCCGCCTGACTCCTCTCAACTTCCTGCAGTCCGATTATATCCGGCTTGCGGGTAAGAATGAACTTGCACACAGCATCCTTGCGTAAATCCCAGGTATAGGTGTCTTTGGGTTCGGGATAGCGGATATTGAAAGTGCAGATGAGAAGGTCGGTCTCCTCCTTGTCGTTGTTTGCCGGACCATCATCCCCCCCATTCTTGTTGCATGAGCAACCAGCAAGAATGAGGGCGATGACTGTCAGGCAGTATAAGCTTAAACGCTTAATTAACAACATAATATACCTTATGCTTTGTAGCATCGTAATTGGCGCTGAACCACATTAGGGGAGCGGCATTGGCGGATGTCAACTGTACACCATTGACCTTGCCGGAAACCTGAATGGGAGTGGAAGGAGTGCCTATGGTTATTTCACCCTCTGGAGGACCGTCAAAATATCCGACAATCATACCCGGTGCAGTATCGGCATGCTCCACATAACTGAGTTCTCCTGAAACGCTGTTGCCCTCGGTAACCCCATCGCTGGGACGTTTCGAATAGCGTCCCATGAAGCAGGAAATCTTGTGATAAGCAGTGGAGGACACCTTTGCCGATGAAGAGCAATTCTTTACCGTCTGGCCATATCCTAAATATCTGCCCATCAGTCCTCCCAAATCCGAAGCAGTATGGCCGCCGGTTGCGGTCAAATCTCCGGTGTTGTGGCAATCTTCCATACTGCCGGACCAGGCTGCCACACCGCCTGCAATGAATCTTGAGGTTCCTTCTATGGTAATGGTTCCGCTGTTGCTGCAAGATTTGAGCAGAGATTCGCATTTTGAATCCGTTCCGTTAGGCCACCCTACCACTCCGCCAAGCCAGTTTTGGCTCTTGGATGTATTTGACTTGTTGTAAATGTTACCGGTATTTACGCACGACTCCACTAAACCTCCTCTGTTCTTACTGTATGAATCAGCAACAGGATTGTTGAATTGTGCAAGAACACCGCCTATGCAATGCTGATGGTTTGTACCGGCAAAATTAGAGCCGTCGCTGGTTACGGAATAGATTTCAAGATCTCCTGAATTGGTGCAACCGGTAACAGTACCGTAATAATTGCCTATAGTGCCGGCGGTTGAGAAGCGGGCGGGAGACTTGTCCATATTTTCGACACAACTCTCGGTCCAGGTGATTTTTCCGGAATTGGAACAGTTGGTTGCAGTTCCTTTTACATAAGAGGCAACACCGGCAAGAGATGAGCCGACTTTATTTGTATAAATCTCACCTGTTTCTTTATTGGTGGGATCCGAAGGAAGCCTGGCCGGGCAACTGCGAGAAGTATGCCAACCACCGGAAAGACTTATGTTGCCGTGGTTCTCGCAATTCTCAAGATTGCCTGCAGTAAGAGCTATCACGCCGGCGATGCCTTGGGTGGTGAAGCCGTTATTGCTCGTTAAAACAAAGGAAACATTGCCGTAGTTCTTGCAGCCGCTGATGGTGTGTTCTTCCAATACAGACATACCTATGAGACCGGCAATCAGATTGCTCTCACTGGAAGCATCAGCAACAGTGCGGGTAACCGTGGCCTTGTTGGTGCAGTCGTTGATATTGCCTTCATTGCGCAAAACGAGAGCTCCGAAAACACAGGTGTCGGGCGTAAAGGTGCAGCTTTCATCTATAACCACATTGCTGATGGAACCCTTGTTGACTTTGAAAAGGGGCTTGGAAGCTATGAGGTTTTTGATGGAGAAACCGTCCCCGTCAAAAGTTCCGGAAAAACCCTCGGCGGGAGTAAATTCAACTTCCGACATATCAATGTCTGCTGCAAGCCTCGCCTCATCGAGAGACTCCTCCGTGAGACCTGCAAGCCACTCAGCAAAAGCAGCTCCGGTCCTGAGGGTGATCTTGTTGTCACCCTTCTGTTGAACGGTGAGGGTGACTGTGGTCGTGGAAGCGGCATTCGGGGCAAAAACAACGTTGCCGACACGACCGTCCTTGCTTTCATTGTCGCTCACGGTTAAGGTAACAGTTACGGTACCGCTGCCGGTGGCCGGATCTATGGTAATCCAATCGTCTGAAACGCTTGACACCCAGTTTCCATCCGCAAACACCTTAACGGTCTGAGCCTCGGCCCCTACAGCCTCAAAAAGGATGGTCGGAGAAGCTAAACGTATTACGGTGGCATCTGTGCCGCCCGTATCCTCTTTGCCGCCGTCCTTTTTGCAGGCGAGAAGAGCGGCAAAGGTCATAAGTAAAATAAAAATCTTTTTCATATATATAATTAGTTGAAAGTTAAAAATCAAGTCCGTCATTCCAATTAGGATTCTGGAGCAGAGAATGATTGAGTACTCTTTCTTTGGTTGGGATGGGATGCAGATAATCCCTATCAGGGTCGAATGAAACAGTGTAAGAATGTAGAGGGAGCACATATCCCTTGGTCCCTCCGGAAAGATAAATATCACTGCCTATCTTATATACGAATGTAGCTGTGGTTGCGGGCTTGGCGCCGGTATAGAGGCATATGTCGGGGTTCCCGTCAGCGTCCCAATCGTATTCTCCGCTTCCGGGGAAATACATTCCGTACAAACCTTTTGTCAGCCTTTCCCCTGCAGCCCAACGAAGCAGGTCGGGATAGCGCAAACCTTCAAGCGCAAGTTCCACAGTACGCTCACGCCTTATTTCAAGAATCACGCCCTTGTTCGCACCGGAAACATTGGGATAACCGGTTGACTCGGATGTGAGATAGGGGTCAGGATTGGCGTTGGCGGCTGCCATATTCAGGTTGGGCATACCTGCGCGGGCGCGGAGAAGGTTCACGCTGCGGTCGAGGTCAGTCTGAGTGAGGGTGCCGAGCTCCGCCTTGGCCTCCGCAAAAATAAGGTAAACCTCTGCGAGCCTGATAACAGGAAGGTCATTGTAGGATGAGCCTCTGACATTGCCCATAACAAGATTGTCGGCGCGCATTACAAACTTATTGACAGAATAACCCGTCAGGGTGCAATCCATATCGCAATACATCGCCCTGTTTGTGGTCAAGACGAGGTAGAGATATCCGGGGATGCGTATTGTTTGATGCAGACGTGGATCCCTGCCGGAAACCTGATCGGCAAAAGTTTTCGTGCTCCAGCCGGAAACCGATGAGAAGCGGGAACCGTCTGCCATCAGATAATGGTCTATAAATCCCTTGGTTGGGCTGATGCGTCCGCATACAGGAAGCAGAGCCGCACCGGTAGCGTCATGATAAATCTGGAATCCATAGTCGAAATCTATGGCAAGAATATACTCATTATTGGTCGCCTCATACTGCGAAAAGAGATTCTGATAGTCATAATGAGGATTGCCGGTATTGTATAGACTATGCGGACCGAAAACCATCAGTTCTTCGGCGGCATCGGCTGCAAGCTGGAGATAATAAGTATAGGGCTGGGCATCGGCCGGAAGCGTCCAAAGAGTGACTTTACCTTCGTGGTACTTGCGGAAAGTCCCTTCGAAAAGACAGAACCTTGCCTTTAAAGCCAAGGCAGCCCATTTGGTAACTCTGAATACATATCCGTTATTATAAGCTGCGGGAAGTCCGGCGATAGCCTCGTCTATATCCTCTATCATATGGCTCATCACAAGCTCGCGGCTGTCGCGGGGGGCATAGAGTTGTTCTTCGTGAGAGGCAAATTCATGGTCTATCCACGGAACATCGCCGAAACGTCTTATTTTCTCGAAATAAAACCAGGCTCTGAAGAACTTGCAAAGTGCGCTGTATTCCGCCCTTACGGCTTCATCTTTACAGCGATACAAATTGCCCAAACAAGTATTTATCTTGCGCAAGGTTCCCCATGACCAACCGCCTCCGGAAGGAGGAACAGTGCGGAAAGAACCATTGAGTACGAGGGAGCTGGGGTTATTGGCAACAAGAACATCACTCTGCTCGTCATAGGGCGAGGTAGAAAGAAGGCTGCTATAGAAACTGTTGGTAAAGAGCTGCAACTGAGTTGCGTTCTCGAAATATGATTCTTTCGAAATATCATCCAAAGGGAATTTATTCAACGCCTTTTCGCAAGAAACAGCAAAAGGAACCAGCAGCAGCGATATTATGAAATAAAATAACTTTTTCATTTTCATTTTCTTTTAGAATTCTATATCAATTCCGAACATGAACGACTTCTGCCAAGGATAGAAAAAGCGTCCGTAACTTTCGCTGGAGTCATGAAGTATGGCTTCCGGATCCAAATATTCACAATTCTTTAAAAGCGGAGACCAATATGCGAGGTTTTCACCCGAAAAATAAACCCTCAACTTGTGTATATTGATTTTCTGAGAGAACTTGGCGGGAAGAGTATAACCTACAGTGAGGTTCTTCAAGCGCAGATAGCGGCAGTTTTGCAGATACATGCTGTTGGTGCGGTTAAGAGGCCCTCCTGCGGTCTGAGCGATATAGCCTCTTGCACGGGGGAAATAGGCATCTGTGTTGTCGTAGTCCCATACATCCTTCAAAAAGTCTTTCCGAAGGAAACTTTGCATGGGATTGGAGAAGGGCCCCCAGAAGGGGAAACTCCAGCGCGGAGGATACCAATAATGATTGCCGGTACCTTGAAAGAAAACGCTGAAATCGAAACCCATCCAATCGAAGGCGGTCGTTACACCGTAGGAAAGACTGGCTAAAGAGTTGCCAAGTATCTTGCGGTCGCCCGGGTCATCTACAGTATTGGCTCCCACTCCTATCACGCCATCGTCGTCCAAATCCTCATACTTTACGTCTCCTGCCAGCCAAGGACCTGTCACGGAAGCGCTGACATAACTTAAATCGACCAGAGATGAATATTCCGCAGCTTCCTCATCGGTAGCAAACAATTCATTGATTTCGAAACCCCATATGTCTCCAAGTCTCTCACCCACATAATAGTCGGAGATGATTTTCGTAGGATTGTCGTATTTGGTAATATGAGAGTCGTAATCGCTTATATTGGCGGATATGCTGTACCCGAAAGGCTTTCCGGCAAGAAGGAACTGATCTCTCCAGCTGAGCGAGAACTCATAACCACGGGTACGGAGATCGGCCGCATTCTCCCTGGGGGAAGATGCACCGTAAACCGCCGGCAGGGTTTTCCCTTGTACGAGCATATTCTTGGTGTCGCGGATATAGCCTTCGGTAGTAAACTGCAAGCGGTCGCGGAACATACCGAAATCAAGACCCAAGTTGTACTGCTGGGAGGTTTCCCATGTCAAGTCACCGGCATTCGGGGAAGAAATATTTGCAGTCCTTGACTTATTCCCTTCTCCGAACAGCCAATTCTGATTGGCTATGGAAACTTTGCGGATATAGGCATAATTGCTGACATTTTGATTGCCGAGCGAGCCAAACGATGCACGGAGTTTCAGATTGTCAATCACACTCTTTGCGGGTGCAAAGAAAGGTTCCTCGCTTATGCGCCAGCCGGTGGAAACGGAGGGGAAGAAGCCCCAGCGATGCCCGCTCGCAAAACGGGAAGAACCATCGTAACGTCCGGACAGCTCGACAAGATAACGGCCTTTATAGTCGTAATTAAACCTCCCGAAAAAGCCCAGCAAGGCGTATTCCGACTGTTCTCCAAACACCTCCTGACGTCCTGCGCCGGATGAATCGGTGCCTGCAAGAGACAAATCGTTCAAACTTTCCGTAATAAGATAATAGGCACGGGCGCCTATATATTGACTATACTGAGTCTCGTAATTGCCGCCTGCAACGGCAGTGATGTGATGTCCTTTGAAAGTATCTTCGTATGTTGCAAAAGCATTGCCGGACATATAGTTATAAATACGGGTTTTTTCCATAAGATAATCGGTGGCGAAACCGCTTTGGCGAACTTGCATCTCCTGGTCGGGGTATTGCCTGTAATTGATATTGGCCTGGCGGTAAGTATCCCTGTTTACCCGTTTTCTGAATGTAAAATTACCTGTTAATTTCAGCTGCTCGATGGGGGTGATGTTCAATTCTGTTGTATTGGAAAAGTCGCTTCTTCTCTCCACATTCCTATTCTTATTCTCACTGAACCAAATATGAACACCGTTGCACATTGCATAACTGCTCACGTAATATTGTGAATAATAAATCCAGGAACCATCCGGATTCTTATAGGGGAAGATTGGGAGAGCATGTGCTGTGGCGAGAGAAAACACCCTATCCACACCTTCATGGCCTCCACCGAGGTATCTGTAGGCTTGGTCGTAATAGGAGGTGTTGTTGGAAATGGTGGCGTATTTATTTATGCGGCCCTCGAATTTTGCACGAAGCTGGTATTTGTCAAGCTTGTCAGGATTGATATTGATGATTCCCTGCCTGTGATCCCAAAGACCGGACACGAAATATTTGAAATTCTTGCCTCCTCCGTTTACAGAAACGTTTTGCTGATGTACAGGGTTATCATCGCTGAACAGAGTATGATACCAATCATGGTTGGCATAATACTTCCACTGCCGTACTCCCCCCACTGTTTCCTCAACCACCCAGGGGCGGTCCGGATGTTCGGTCTTGTCGTTCACGCGGGCAAGCAGCTCGTTCATATCGTTATCGTTGTACTTGATGTACTTGTCTCCCGGATAGCGGGCTTCCCAGAAAGTATTCAGGGTATAAACGCTCCAATAGCCGGTGGTCTCGTAATCGGTACTCGTAGTCGGAGACTGCCAGCCCCAACGTCCGCTATATCGGACCGTGGCGTTCCCGCCTTTATCCGCTCCCGATTTGGTGGTTACAAGTATAACTCCGAATGCGGCTCTTGCTCCATAGATGGCAGCAGCGGCGGCATCCTTGATTACCGAAATGCTCTCGACATCCTGCGGATTCACCCGGCTCAAGTCACCGTCAGAGCCATCTATCAGCACGATGGGACTCGCTCCGTTAATGGATGTATAACCGCGGATATTGATGTTGGGGGTATCGTTGAGAACACCGGTGGAGGTGGTGATGTTAAGGCCCGGCACGGCGCCCTGAAGCATGCTTGTAACGTTTTGTGCCGAACGATTCTGCAGCTCATCACCTTTAACGGCAGTAATGGCTCCGGTAAGGTTAACCTTCTTTTGGGTGCCGTAACCGACGACAATGGTCTCTTCGAGCATCATAGTGTCCTCTTCGAGTACGATTTCTACCGAAGTCCTGTCGGGAGACACGGTTACGACAGTTGAGATATAGCCAAGGCAGGACGCCTCTATTGTAACCTCTCCGGAGTCGACGCTTAGCGACCAGGAGCCATCGTTACCGCTGAGTGTTCCCTTGGTTGTTCCCTGAATTACAATACCGGCTCCCGGAACAGGAGAGCCGGTATTGTCATAAACCTTACCGGAAATGGTGCGTTGAGCGAAAACGCTTACCGGTAAGAGAAGCAGGAAAACAGAAATTATAAATTTGAATAATTTCATTTGTTTTATTTTTGGAGTTTGTTAGAAATATATAGTTCCTTGATTGTCTTCGGGGATTCTTTCCATCCGGTCGTCATAATCATCTTTCTGCTCCTGTTCGGTTTCAGGGGGGCGGACAGGCTCCGCCTTGTCACAGGCCGCAAACAGAGCGGCCTGAAGCAAGATGCAGATAATTATTATGACTTTTTTTATCATTGGAAATCAAACACAAATCTTGCGCAAATCGGCCAGTGGTCGGAAATATACTGTACTCCGGCCCATGTGGATGTTTCGGTTTCGAAAGAACCTGTAACCATGCCGTTTTTATTGCCGGCAGACACGTGGAAATACTTGTACGCTATATGGTCGATATTGGATTTGGGACTGGTTGTAACCTTATTCGCCGCATCATATGTTGTGACAAAGCCATTGTAACTGGTAGGATAGGTGTTTTTATCGGTTTTACCATCCTGATTGCGAGCCCAGAACCAATTTGCGGTACGAGGGTCGTTGTCGTTGTACATATCCGATGCGGAGCAGTTGAAGTCACCCATTATTATCATGGGGAGCTCTTCCGTGTTGATAGCGGTCACTTGATTGTAAAGAACCTTGGACTGCGCCGCACGAGCCTTATAGTCTTCAGGGTCATAATGAGCCTGCAGGTGGGTGTTGAAAACATAGAACTGATAACCGTTCTCTATCCAACGGAATTTTATCCATGCGCAATTTATACCGTCCGCCGAGCCCACCTTGGAAGGATTGTCCGAGAGCCAGAAAGTTCCTTTGGAAACTATTTCGAACTTACTTGTCTTGTAGAATATAGCATTGGAGGAATCGGTATTGTAATCCTTTTTATTCCACCAGAAACCGCTGGAACCGCTCGACTCCTGACCGTATTCTTTACCGAGTCCATAGGCGGCATAGCCACTGGTATTGTCGAGGATATTAACTCTCTGGCGATATTCGCATTCCTGAGTGCCGATAATGTCCGGAGAGCGGCCATTGAAGAAAGCGTACACGCCCGGACGGCGCTTGGTCCAATAATTGTCGCTGCTCCAACTCGAATTCTTGTCATTGGACTGGCAGGCGATATTAAGCGACCAGAATGTCAACTGGGGACGTGTGACTTTCGGAATCGCAGGCATCCTCGTCTCCATGGTGGTTTGAGCGGAACGGGTAATGGAAAAGCTTGAAGTCAAAGATTTTGTGCAAGACTGGCTGTCTTCATTTATCAGCTTAACATCCATGTAAGTGTAACTTCCGGCAGGTATTACAAACCAAAAGTCGCTTGGAATGGAGGAATCAAGGGTAAGAGGAGTATCGAAGGTCATTGCAACGGTATTGCTGGCTCCGCCGTCCATAACGAGAGTATTGCCTCCGGCATTAACAGTGCCTGTGCCGCTTACCGCTGAACTGAATGTGAGTTCCAAACGGGAAACATGCTCTGTACCGGTCAAACGGAGTTTAAGCACGCCGCAAAGATTCTTCATGGAGAAGCCGTTCAAACTTGCGGATGCCGAAGACAGCATAGGGTTCGCATTGCGCGCAAAACTCCCTTGAGTGTAAGGCTGCTCGGCAGGCATTGTGTAGGTAAAGCTGCTCCCGTTGAAACTCGCAGTGGAGGGATAAGCAACATAATATGTGCTGCCGCTCATATCGTTCCCGAAGAAAGAGCCGTTTCCTGTACCGGCTCCCTCTATAAGCACATATTCCTCCCCTGTATTATCTGTATCGGAAAACACCCTTATTTTGTCGGAAGGACTCCAAAGCACGTTGCCGTTGGAAAGAGAGGTCTTCACCTCCCCTTCCGACGACACCGTTATCGTTACTCCTTCCGGCTTTGCAAGCTCTAATTTTGCACAAGAAAATGCGAAAAAGCCCAAAGCCGCAAAGAATAGAAATACCTTTTTTATTTCAAACCGCATTTTTATTAAATTCCGGCTTGTGCCTCTGTGCCAACTACAATGTGGAAATCAAATTTATCAAGATTAGAACTTCCAGCCGTTGCATCGTATAAGGGATTGCTGGTGCCTATCAGATGCTTGTAGGCTATTGATACGGAAGTTACGGGAGATTCTCCGGAAATATCGCTAAGAACTGTAGGTCTTGCATCTGTTCCCGTCGTGATTCTGGTAGTATTCACTATCTTAAATGGATTTTCAAGAGAGCCTATTGTCAGCTTATTTTCCGAACCATTAACCAACTTACCTGCAATAATACCGGTTTGGGTATATTGATTAGACGTCAAACGAACAAAATCGCAGGCTATCACACAACCTTCGCAATTCACCACAGCTACAGTCGGCTGCTCAATAGAACCGAAGAGACCGCCCAGCCATGAATTGGCGGCTTGGCCTTGAGTATGGTAAAATTCGGTACCGTTATACCTGGAGGAAGTGATGGCTCCTCTGTTTACACAATTGCGCACCACGGTGGCATCAGGACAGAAAGTGGCGAGAATGCCTCCGAAAAAAGAGGGTCCATAATTGAATTGCGCTCCGATATGACCATTGTTCGTACAATTCGAAATCTCTTTGGGTTTTCTGCTCTTCGTACCGCCGGCAATGCCTCCGTAGCGCATAACATGCCTCTTTTTTTCAGTTTTGGCACGGTTGTATACATAGGCATTGTTGGTGCAGTAACGTACTATGCCTTTGGTGCTGCCTACAATACCTCCAACATTAACGCCTACTCCATCCTTATCACAAAAGTCGTAGAATTGAAAACCGCCGTTATTGGTACAATACTCTACAATATTATCGATATTATCTCTGTCGAGGAGGCCTGCAATACCGCCCAGATAAAAGGTGGCATGCGTAGTCACTGGTTTATAAATATTTTTAACATAATAATTTTCGGTAGGAGTTTCATCTGCCGCCTTCGATATGAGTATTGAACTGCTGGAATAACCTATTATACCGCCACAGGCCACATCTTTTGCATTTGGTTTTATATTTATACGCGGTCTGCCCTCATTTTTGCAGCCGAGAATCTGGACTTTTGACTTTCTGGTGCCGCCAACGATTCCGCCCAAACCGGCGCGTGTAGCAAGAGTCTCTCTCTGCTCTATATCAGCAGAGTCGTTTAGAACATCTTTTATGGATTGATTAAACAAATTTTGGCATTTTATAATTTTAGCATTCACGCCTACGGTTCCCGCTATTCCTCCAAGAAAGACGGTGAAGGTGTCGGAAGAAGGACCGGAAGCGGCTTGGTTGTAAACAATACCGTAATTGGTGCAATTCTGTATGGTAGTGCCATCGCCGGTGTCCGCACCTATGATTCCGCCTAAATACAATACTCCCGGACAATTATTTGTAATTTTGGCTTTATTTTCACATCCAGATATTGTAATAGTATAGCCGGTTTGGCCAAGTACACCGCCCATACCGCAGACAGCATCGCCATTATAAGCCATAGTGGAATTGTCGGTAATGTTCGCCCAATTGGTGCAATTATTGATTTGTGCGCCGGTATATGCCGCTCCTGCAATGCCTCCAATGGCATGCTTGGTAGTTACTGCAGCATCAGCGGTTACAGGTACGAAATTGGTCACATTCTGAACAACAGCTTTTTTGGATACATAACCGATAAGGCCTGTATATTTCCATGAACCTTCGTTGCAAGTCATGGTTATAGAGCTTTTGCCATCGGCGGTGGTGCCGTCAGAAGAGCCGAAAACAGTGTTCTTGAAAACACCGCCTTCACTAAGAGTGCCTAAAAATCCGGAACGCGCCACGTTTGTATTTACGGTAAAATTGTAAATTTTGTAGCCCTGACCATTGAAAGTGCCGCAGAACTCGCTCGGAGTTTCCCAATCATAAGCGTCTCCTCCCTCGCCGAGGTCAACGTCGGCGCCGAGTTGCACGGTTTCACCCACAGCATAGCCTTCGGCACAGCGGCGCCACATTTTAAGCTGCTGTGCAGTCGTAATAGTGGGCGGGCAGAATGTACTTTTGTCGTCTATAGTTTGGAAATTGCTTCCGTTGTTCCTGTCTATAGACAAACTGGAAGAGGAGGACATGCAGGTCTTGCTGCCATCCGTTGTGGAAAGAATCAGCTTGAAACCATTGGAGAAAGTTGTAGGCCAAATGGCTATATAATAATCGCCTGCGGGGAAAGCATCTGCGTTGCCGTCTGCATCCTGATGGACAAGACGCACCTCACTGCCGTCTGCATCGCTGAGATTAAGCGATTGGGTGGAAACAACATACTCTACGGTTCCGGTAATAGATTCGCTGTTATTGCCCTTGAGCAGTACAGAAACCACATCAGTACGCGAAAGAGTTACCTTTACCAAAGCGAAATGATTGCTGAAAGAAAGGGTGTTGTCAGTGGTTTCCGCTATCGAAATGAGAGCTTCGCTGTCTACGCTATGACCGGGCTTTACTTTCTGCAAAGAAGGCATTGTAAGACTGAAACTATCGGTGTGGAGATTGGTAACAACGGAATACGGAGCTACCGCCACATAGCTTGCAGCTTCAGCGGCATCCCCCTGAAAAGAGCAGGTTTTTCCGCCGGAGCCGATTGAGGCGGCGGTAAACTTCTTTATTGTGGCTGTGCCATCGTAAACGGCGATTTCATCACCAGCCTCCCATAAAACAAAACTGCCGGAAATGTCTGACTTGACACCCACCTCTTCGACGGTGGCGCTGAACTCTTTGCGGACAAGACCTTCGGGTATTTCCTGATTGTTATTATCCTCATTTTCGGGAGCAATAAGTTCCCTTGTGCAGGATGCGGCTGCCACGACTACGAGGCAGGCAACAAAAATTCTGAATATCTTTTTCATATTTCTTGCAATTTTAAAGATTAACCTTCAGGGTCCCAATCACCACCGAAGTTGCTCACATTAACATCTTCCCGGCTGGAGCCGAAGCTTCCGCACAGGGGCTGGCATCCTTTTAAAAGGATGATTCGGCAGGCAGGAGCAATGTACTCCTGTCCGGCATGTTTGTTTTGAATATTCATCATACAATTATTAATATATATATAGTTTTCGTGCTTGATTTCCCCCTTATGTGTACGTACACACGAGTGCAAATATAGCTATTATTTTTATTTTACCAAAAATTATGAAAGATTTTCTTTCAGTACTATTTGAACATTGACAGTCCCGGGTGTTTGAGGACCGAGAGTGCTGTATAAAAGATAGCGGACAACATACTCAACAGCATCAAAGCCTTGAGTTTCGGGGCGCTGGCTCACGGCCATGTCAAGGGAGCCGTCAAGAAGGCAGCGGGCATTGTTCGCGGTAATATCGAAGCCTCCTACACAAATATCTGTCCGACCGAGAGCGGAAAGAGCATCGGCTATTATATAGCCTGTAGAAATGAGGACGGAAATTCCGCCTACATTGGGGTACAGTTTGAGGAACTCTGACACCTCTTCAATTACCGCATCGGGATTGTTTATAGAAAAATATCCCTCTTTAAGTTTTGAAAGCTTGCCTTCTTCCCGGAAATACTCCTTGAAAGCTTTCAAACGGAGCAGAGAGTTGTTTGAGAACATGGTTCCCTTGCGCTTCGGGTGGAATATGGCAATATCGCCGGTTTCGGGGGTGAAGGCATCCATCATCCTGGCAAGGATTCTGCCGCATATATCCTGATTTGCAGAGAATACGGCCACCGGCTTAGTGCCGTCCACAAAGCCGTCCACAAAGACATAAGGAATGTTTTGGGCTTCCAGAACTTCGCATAGCCGCTTTGTTTCTTCGACAAAGGTGGTGCCGATTATGACCGCCGAGGGATTAATATCGGGAATCCCCTCAAACACCTCCTTGCATGAAAGGGAGTCGAACTGGTCGAAAAAACAAAAGAACGTATCCATCGAAATATCGGAATAATCCACCTCCGCCTCTATTATCCCGTCCCTAATCAAATCCCAATACTCTCCTTTTTCGGACCTTGGAATTGCCACCGCCAGCCTGAAGGTTTTTTTTAACGAAACCGCAGAAGTGTGTATATTGCGCCTGTAATCTTGTTTGTCGAGGACTTTGCGGACTTTGGCATAGGCCTCTTCCGAAACCCTGCCCCTGTTGTGCAAAACCCTGTCCACAGTTCCCGCAGACACGCCTGAAAGCTGGGCTATTTGTTTGATTGTAAGTTTTTTCGCCATTTTATGGTTGCCTGTGATAAATGACAACTAACAAAATCATATAAATACTTTGAAAACCGCAAGAGCCCTTAAAGCCGATTAACCAGAAACAGGCAGAACTACAAGACGGCTTTTGGGCGTAAGCGGGACATCGATTTCGAGCAGCCCATCATAAGGAGATGAGTAAAGGGTCTCTTTGCCATTTATCAATACCTTATATTTAAGGCCGGACTTCATGCACAATAAAAGCGAAGTGTACGGACCTGCTGAATACTTGTCGAATTTCAGCGTAGCTTGGAAAGAGGATTTGTCCTCGGACCATTGCGGAGAGGAAACCATGACTTCGAAACCGGTGGAGACGGTCCCTGGCTTAAAATACGAACAGAACCAGTTTATCATCGGAGTGGAAAGGCCGGAGAAGTTGTACCAGCCCCCTCCCCTGCCGCTTTCAATAACAAAATGTTCATAACAATTATAGGAGTCCTCACATTCTTCGTTCCATTTCTCAAATGCCTTGAAAGCAATCCGGCGGGCCCTGTCTTTCAAGCCCAAATCCAGCATTGTCTTCCATAGAATCATCTGGTGCGGCAGCCACACCGTGCCGTTCCAATAACCATCGGTACGATAATACGGCGCTCTTTGGTCTACCGCTGTAATGCCGCAATCGCTCCATAACTCCCCTTCGGTAAACAAATGCGAGAGCAATTTCCCGCGCTGCTCGGGCGTAACGATTCCCGCCACTAACGGCGAAACTCCGTCAAGTCCCATATTGAAATTATCTCCATCCGGGGTGAGGAACTGCTCTACCGCACGGCCTTGCTCATCGTGAAGCACATAGCTGAAATACCCTGCAGAAGAATCCCAGGCATTGTCCAAAATACCCGAACTCATAGAGGCAATATCGGCATCATACTGCTTAACATCCCTTCTATAGCCCAAATGCGATGCGGCCATGCGAAGTATCTTCGCGCAACGGATATAATATGCCGTCTGAACCATGGGCGCAACTATATCCTTAAGTTCTTTGTTTTGGCGGACATACCACTGGGGAGGGTAGTCGTCCCAGCCTCCGCTGTTATAGAAAAGCTTCCAGGTAATGAGCAGACCGCTCGCCTTGCGGTATTTCGGCCCTGTCATTTCGTCATAGAAACGTTTCAATCGCGGATATATCTCCTGTAAAGCGGCTTCATCCCCGCCAAGGGCGGTCAATATATCGCCGATAGCAAAAATCTGAGTCGCAAGCGGGGTGCCGTGATGAACAAAGGCGGCTTCTTCTTCGGGAGAGGTCGTATATTGACGGATGATTTCGTAAGCGCGCATGGGGTTTACATGGCCCATGGCCCAAGCGATGATGCCGCAGTCCCAGGTGTAGAGGCTGTTCCAAAGCTTGCCCGGGCCAAAATGCCGGATTGGGGAGCCGTAAGCGTTTACGGGATATACCACATTTGTGAGCATGGTGGCCTCTATCAATTGCTCTCCAAAGGCATATTTGCCGGCTTGGGGGAGGTATCCTCCGAAATCATCCGACTCACGGGAAGGATGTATTTCCTGTTTATGGAAAGATGTCAGCTCAGACTTAACATATTCTTTTGTACCGCAGGCGATAAGCTGCCAGATTGTAGTGTCGCTCCGGGGAGCAAGAGTTATCGGGCGCAAGAAGTTGGCTGTATAATGCCCTTGTTTGTCTCCTTTTATCTTTGTGCGGACATGATCGTGAGCTTTATGCGGCATCAAGTGCTCAAGATTGGCGCAAAGGAACTCGCGGGTCTGGCTCAGAGGATAATTCCAAGCGACGCCGTAATAGCTGTTGACAGGCGGGTACTTGACAATGAATGAATTTTCATTGACGGTAAGCTGCGGGGCAAAGAATTCTTCTGCGGAAATATCTTCCGGCTTAGCCCAAGGGCCTTTCGCTTCTGCGGAAAGTCTTGCCGCCAACTGCAGATTGATGCTCTGAATCTTGTCGGTGTTGTTTACGCAATGAGCCTCGACCACCACTCTCGCAGAATCTATTATATGATAAGTGACATCTACGTATTGAAGGTCTTTCCATTCGATTTCCTGACGGTAGCAAATGTGCTTCATATCAGGACTCACCCGCCACGGGTGCACATCTGTTTCGTACAAGGCATACGGCACCTTGAAATTGCGCCTGTATTGTCCGGGCACAACACAGAATTCCACCTTAAGACCGGACTGCAAATCATCTATATGACTTATGCCGTAATATTCTTTTGAGTATGGTCCCCAATTGCCAAGAGAAGCTATATCGTGGGGGCTTTGCAAGGCCATGAGGCCGAGAAGCAATATTTTGGTAAGAATCATAAGCTGTATAATTCGGATTCGAAAATCACCGGGCGCTCCGGAGACTCCGCATCCAAGACAAATATTTTAAAACTATTTCCTCCCGGATAAACACGTACCACAATATGCCCCCATGCGCTTATGTGTCGCCACAAATCTTCGCCCAACTGCTGCCGTCCCGACTCGGAAGTTGCGAAGAGCTTGGCGTCCGGCGTTATGCTCAAGGCCCTGCTTAAACCTTCCTTGCTCGGATGGCCCTGGTTGCAGCATTGAAAAATGATGGCCTTGGGATTCATGCCGAGCAGAAAATCTTCGCCTCCGGCATCGGGTCTGCCATGATGATTCGCCTTCATCACACTGCAAGGCGAGCATAAGGGCAGTATTTGCGATTCATAATTTCTTCGTTTCGACTTCGGCTGGCCGGGAATGTCTCCCCCGCTGAAGTATCGGAATTTCCCGTAATCGAATATCATTACGCAGGAATACATGTTTTCATCTAAACTTTCCGGGTCTTTCGTATACATAGGGCGCGACTTTCTCCCTTTGCCCGTCCACACGGAGCAATTGGCGGCAACATTGCGGACTTTAAAATTCCAAACAAAACCTTTTGGACGGAACTGCCTGCGGGAGCCTATCACAAAATCCTCCGCCTTTTGCCTTTCCCTAAACTTAAGATATTCCTCCATCACTCCCGGATTCTGTTTCATAACGAAATCCCGAGAGGGGAAATCGAGACCTCTATCCACCAACTTACCTATATTAATATAAGAGCCGAGTTCCAACAAACCGCTCTCCAAATATCCATTGCCCCTGTCTTTCAAGGCAAGCTTTGTTCCCATATGGTCGTCATGGTAGTGTGTAAGGCACACATAATCTATTTTCCCCGGTGTAGGGCTGAAGCTGTTTATATAATCGGCTATCCATTGCGCCGGAGTTTTGGAATCATCCGGCAGGGGCTTGCTCTCCCACGTATAACCGGTCATATCTCCGGCATCTATGAGCATCGTGGTCCCATCGGGATAAACAAGAAAAGTGCATTCCCCTTTCCCTGTCGCTATACTATGAATATCAAAATATCCTTTCCGCCAGGTTGAAATGTTATTGGTTCCGCCTTCCGCGCTTTGGCCCAAAGCGGACCAAAAAATAAATGACAAGGCGAAAATTCTCAGCGCTTTCATTATTCTACAGATAGTGAAATAGGGGTTTCCGCTTTAATATCCATCCAGAGAATAAGGGTTTCTCCCTCCCAACTTTGATGACGGCCCGCCTTGAAAGCTGCCGGGGCACCGTTCACAAGGACAGAGCTTACATCTCCATCCTCCCATTTTTTTACAATAAGGCAAAGGCCGCAAACAGGATTTTCGGCGGAGGCCTCAAGCTTTAAAGACAATGAGGCGGGAGCATCTAAAACATAAGCCCTTTGGGTAATGTCATACTTTACCTCGCTGCCGCCGCAATACATTTTTGGAGCCCTCAGCCACGATTTTGCAAGCGGGAGCAAGTCGGCTGCATCTCCATCGGTACAACCGCACATCATAAGCTTGGTCATCTTTTTGGCATCTTTGTAGAAGGGGGCATTATACTGGGTTGCGGTATATGTATGCGATGGAGCATCGGCGACAGCTGCATAGCGGCCTATCACATAATCCTGAGCCACAGGCCAATGATTGCGCCACGGGAAATCGGAGTATTCGCTCCAACGGCCGGCATAGCGTACGATTTCCGGCCCGTCTCCCTTGTTTTCATTGAGTCCGGGACGGTCATCTAGGATAAGATAGGGATTCCAAACGCTTTTAAGATATGTAACTTGAATATTTGCGCCCGGAATGGAGGCTTCTGTTTGGCGGGGAGTTCCACTGAAGTCCCAAGCGAAAGTTTTACTGTGGCCGTCCATAGCCGCTACGGACATTATCCTTGATGAATCCAGCACGTCTTCGGGCCTTTGGTCGGGATGGAGAACTTGAAGGCTTTGGCTCCATTCATACCAGGAATCCAAATCGGAGCTCCATAAATCCATTTTGCGCACACCATGTCCATCAGGGTAAAAGATATAAGTCTCTTCGGACCAATCGCCCCATTGCGTCTCTTCACTCTGATAAGGAAATTTTTGATTAACGCCTACCGGAGCATTACGCCATAAAATCACTGTGCGGGCAGGCGTGTTCTCGAGAATGCGGACGCTGGAAAAGTCAGCGTGCTTGTCGCTCATCGATTCGGGACAACCCCAGCCTGTCACTTTTTGGCGTTCTATGAATTCATTGCTCATCCAGTTGTCCTTTTCTGTGACAAAGCACGGAGCATATGATATTCCTCTCCAAAACACCACCTTGAACGGCTTTTCCGGACCGAAGCCCACTACCACATCAGGAGTTTCACCCCGCCACTGCTCATCCCAGGCTTTATAATATTTGAGCGGAATATACCAGGCGCCGAAAGCGAGCTCCGGAGGACCTGAGGGAAGACGCCGCTGCTCGAACTCGGGCGGAACAGGGCGGACGAATTTTTCTGCCAGAATCTTTTTATACAAGGCTTTATCGCCTGAAATTCTGAACTCATCTATTGCCCCATCGAAACTGCTGTATATGGGTATCGATTGATTTTCCAAAAAACTCGGGGTGCGTTTCGGGGTGCGGCCTATCCAGAGAGGATATTGCGAAACCTCGAGCCCGGGCAGTTCCATAGCAGTCTTTGCCACCTCCTTGCCGTCAATGGCAAGCCTGATAGCTGAGCCGTTATGAAAAACAGCGGTGATTCTCGACCACTGCCGCAGCTCTATGGCAACAGAACTTTCCGCACTGAACCATTCTCCGGCGAGAGCCACTTGAAAATGCACATAACCGCGGTTGTCCAACCAGAGGGACCAACCATCGGGATATTCGTTATTTTGCCTGCATGCAATCGGGCAGGGACTCTTGGGGAAGGCAACAGGGCAGACCCAGACATCAAGCACAAAACCCCTCTCAGGCTGGGGGACATCGGCGGCAGGAATAACAATGCGGGAATTGATTCCGTCAAAAAAAGCGGCTTTGCCTTCGACTCCGGAAACAGCTCCATCGTTGAAGGGCAGCAAAAATACACTAAGTGCTGCTGCAAGTAAGAAAGAATTCAGCATGTTTACAAATTTATAATAATTTTCCCAATGCCACCACGCCTGTGTAAGAAACGAGACAGGAGAATATGAGGGCAAAGGTCATAAGCAAGGTAAAGAACCATCCGGGCCTGTCATTCCCCATCACCTTCTTTTTATTAAGGAGAATTATCATAAGCAAAATCACCAGCGGCAGCACGAAAACGAGCGAAATCTGAGCCGCAATCGTGGCGATTATAGGGTTGAAGCCCAAGATGGGGATGGTAAGTCCGCACAGACCCGCGACAGCAGTCAGTATCTTGAACAGTTTCGTGCCTGACTGCATTTCGCCGCTGCGATAATCGCTTATCAACTGCGGAGCAAGCATCATTATCGGAAAAATCGAAGACAAGCCTGCGCTGAGCAGCCCTACGACAAAGAGGGCTACCGCAAACCTGCCGGCAAGGGGCTCCAGAACATAAATCATATCAAGGACTTTTTCTATCCTTATGCCGCGAGGGAAGAGAACTCCGGCTGCGCAAATCATAATTGAGGCGCTGATAAGGAAGGTTAAGCCCGCGCTGACCGCAGCATCTACGGTCTGGATTTTCCTGACATTCCCCTCCCAGCCTTTGGACTTGATGAACAAGGGTCTCATGACAAAAGTGGGAGAGGACATGGTGGTCCCGACAAAGGCGGCAAGGAAGATGAAGGTATCAACCGATTTGGGTATGAAGGGGATGAAGCCGGCGGCTATATCCTTGGGGTCGGGCAGTTCGATGAACATGGAGATGATGAAAGACAGTCCCATTAAAGCAACAAGAATGGAGAGTATCTTTTCGAAAGTGGAATAGTTCCCTTTATTCAGCATGTACCACACTGTCCCCGCTATTATTATGGCGGTGCAAAGCACTATCCAATAGGAGGCCTTGGCAGATACGCCCGGAATGCAGAGTTTGATAACTTCGGCAACCGTATTTGAGGTTATATTGAGCACACTGCTCAGACTAATCCACTGGCTCACTACAAGCCCTACGATAAGAACAATCGCCCAAAATTTTCCTCCCTTCAGATGATTCTTAACCCCATGTATTGCTGTATCGCCGGTTATTACCGCATAGCGGCCGTAAGCATCAGACATCACAAAAGTGAAAAAGGCGCTTAGCGCAAGCGCCCAGAACAAGGAGGTACCATACTCGCTGCCCGATTTTACCATTGAGGTTACGCTTCCGGTACCAATAGTAAACCCAAGGCAGATAAGCCCCGGGCCCACAAGCGCTATTTTGCTAAGAATTTTTTTGAAGAATTTTGACGGCATATTGTTCTTTTAAAAAACCAATGACTTTGAAATATAACGCTCTTTTTAAGAAAAATGCAAGTTAAGAGAACAGACAACCTCCGTTTATATCAACTCCATTACCTGTTATGTAAGATGACTCATCGCTTGCAAGATAACATACGAGGTCGGCGACTTCCGGCGCCTCGCCCTCACGGCGCAAAGGAGCGCTGCGATGCAGCGCCGCGCGGCCTTCCGGTTTGGTGAAGGTGTCGTGGAAATAAGTATTTATCATACCGGGGCAAACTGCGTTCACCCGCACGCCGCGCGGACCGAGTTCCTTCGCCATGGCGCGGGTATGGCAGAGCACAGCAGCTTTGGAACAGGCGTAAATGGAGGAACCGGCTCCGCCGCCGTCTCTTGCGGCTTGGGATGATATATTCACTATGCTGCCACCGTCCTTCATATACGCAAGCACGTCGCGGGTGCACAGCCAGCAACTCTTGAAATTCAAATCAATGAGGTCGTAGAACCATTTTTCGTCCTGCTCCTCAATAGTCTTGCGGCCGAGTATGCCGCCGGCGTTGTTGACTAAAATATCGATTCTGCCCCCGAATGCTTTTGCGGCGGCCGCAAACATCGCAGCAACTTCATCCGCCTTGGTGACATCGGCTTTAAAGAGAATTGCCTCTCCCCCGACTTCCTTTATCATATCGAGAGTTTCGAGAGCTTTTGCTTCATTATTACAATAATTCACACAAACCTTTGCGCCTTCTTTGGCTAATTTCACGCTTACTGCACGACCGATGTCACGTGAGCCTCCTGTAACAACAGCTACTTTTCCTTCAAGTCTTTTCATTTTATTTTGTTAATAATTACACCTGTTCTATGTGTACGTACACATTACCGCAAATGTAAAGATTATTTTTTTATTTTCAAACATCCTTCAAGGTTAATTAATCTTATTCCGCGAATTGCAAGCCCTGTATTTTGTCCCATTCGCCGCGTGTGAAGTCAGGCATCACCACAGGCATGGAGCCGTGCTTTATAGATACTTCGGTGAGTTCCACCAGACTTGACCATTCAGCCGCATCATATACGTCCTGGTCCAAGGGGAGACCGTTATTAAGGCAATAGATGAGTCGGTAATCCATAATGAAATCCATCCCGCCATGGCCGCCCACTTGTTTGGCTTTCTCTGCCAATCCGCCGGTGCTGGTGATGGGATGCTGATATTGCTCCATCAGCAAAAGATATTCTTCCTCTGTGCAGAATTTCTCGGCATCAAGTTCTTCAATGCCGATGTTCGTATCGAGCTTGAGGCCTACGGCAATGCCTTTGTGGGGGTATTTGTCGGCTATCCCCTTTGTGCCTACGAGCTGATACATTCTGCTGTATGGGCGAGGAGTCATTGTAGAGTGCTCGATAAGAA
>FZPS01000229.1_pt301 | contig 26971 bp, 18 predicted proteins | sample 1817821 | NCBI WGS metagenome assembly FZPS01 (sample SAMEA104158645, study PRJEB21678) | metagenome | place: Germany | collected 2015-04-21
CGTAGCGCTCGTTCAACATCTGCCCTGTCCAGGTCGCGCTGGGGCAGATTCGCCATTTCTTGCGCGATGTAGCCTGAAACCAGTCCTCGCATTTGCACGATTACCGGGTCGATCTCTCGCGCGGCTTCGTGTGCTTCGTGTTCCTTCACCATCTGCGCAACGATGTGGCGAGCGCGAGTTGTCTTCATCGGTTCCAACTTCGGAACCAGGCTTCGAACGGTATCCAGGTCAATCAGTGTCACTCCGGGGATTTGTGCGACTGCGGGTTCGACGTCTCTTACGATCGCGAGGTCAAGCACGACCAGATTCGGATCACCCACATGCTCTGCCATTCCCGCCCTGACGTGGTCTAGCGTCACCGTGGGAGACCCAGTGCCGCGAGCGGACACAATCATGTCGGTTTTCGCAAGGAGGCGCCCCAGATCCTCATTCCGAGCCACACGCAGACCTCGTCCGTTGGCGAAGGATTCGGCGCGCCCCGACGCGGAGTGAACATAAATGTTCCTGCATCCGCGCTCCTTCAGTTGCGTGACAGCCGCCCCCGCGTACGACCCCGTCCCAAAGAGCGTCACCGTCACGTCGCGATAGTCACCGATGAACTGTTCAGCGTGGTTCAAAGCAATCGCCGCAATCGACCTGCCCATTCCGGACAGTCCAGTTTCACGTTCAACCTGCCGAGCCGCGCGAAACGCCGTATCCAGTGCGGCGACGATCGGCGCAGATAACGTGTCTCGACGTTCAGCCCGCTTGGCGCTGTGCCGCAGCTGCCCGGTGATTTCGCGTTCGCCGACGACCATCGACTCCAACCCGCACGCCAACAAACTCAGGTGCTTCACTACTTCGATGCCACTAAATTCACGTGGATTTACGAGGGCGGTGCTGGGCATCGCATCGCCTTCGAGACCGCCACCAGAAGTCGCTTGAGCATCCTGGACTTCGCGGACATTGCGGGAACTCCTGGTCGCAGCAAGCATCTTTCTGACGTGGTTCGCAGCTGCGTCCTCGGCCACGTCAAGAAGAATTTCGATGCGGTTACATGTCGACAACACGACAACGCCGTTGACGCCGTCGAGTTTGATGATGTCGCGTTCAACCTCATCGTGGATGAGTGGGGTCAGTTGCTCCACCGCGAACAAGTCGTGATCGCGGTGATTGATACTGAAGAGCTTGAGTCCCACACTGCGTAAGTTAACCAGACATATCTGGATAATTTGCGCGCACGAACTGACATTTAGTCATATTAATTTTCTTGTGTAATTAATGGAGTTTTGCCTGCAAATACTGACACTTCGTCACAAAACTCGCTGGCCAAAACCAAGCCAATAGTCGGCTGTGTTCACCCTAGAATGGGCGCGTGTAGTTGCGACCCACGTGACCCAAAATCACGCGACCCCGAGTCCGCGCGACCCACGCGACCTCGAGTCCGCGCGATCGGAAATCCACGTGAGTCCAAATCCACCCGACCTCGAGTCAACGTGACCTCAAGACGATTAGGCGATGATGAAGTCCACTATCCTGCAAGCCCTCGACCAGGTGCGGCCTGAGCGGCTCCCCGTTTGGTTTATGCGCCAGGCGGGTCGTTCCCTGCCTGAATATCGCAAGCTTCGGCGGGGAACGACAATGCTCGATTCCTGTTTGATTCCCGAAATGGCCGCCGAGATCACGCTGCAGCCCGTGCGTCGCCACGACGTGGATGCGGCAATTTTCTTTTCCGACATCATGATTCCGCTGCGCCTAGCAGGGGTGGATGTTGAGATTCAGCCGGGAGTGGGCCCCGTCCTCGAAAATCCTATTCGCACGCGCGCTGAAGTTGAAAAACTGCCAGCACCCACTTTTGAAGACGCGTCAATGATTACTGCCGCGCTGAAAATTATTCGCGACGAACTGCCCGCACACAAGGCGCTGCTTGGTTTTGCGGGCGCGCCGTTCACGCTCGCGGCGTACATGGTGGAGGGCCGCCCTTCCAAAGATCACCTGCGGGCACGCGCACTCATGTACGCGGATCCAAAAACCTGGGATCAGCTGATGACGTGGGCCGCGAAAGTGTCGAACCTGTTCCTCAAAGTGCAGGTCGATGCAGGTGCCGACGCCGTGCAGCTGTTCGACTCGTGGGCCGGATCCCTCTCCCGAAACAGCTATGTCAGCCACGTCCTCCCGTATTCAAAAATGACATTGGAGGGCGTTGCTGGCCCGCGCATTCACTTTGGAACTAACACCGCGCCTTTCTTGGACGCGATGGCGGAGGTGGGCGTGAACGCGATTGGTGTTGACCATCGAACTCCGCTTGATGAGGCGGCGAAGCTGGTTCCCGGCCTGACTTTGCAGGGAAATATTGACCCCGCAATGCTGTTTGCTGGTGAGGACGCATTGCATGCGCATGCCCTCGACGTGATTCAGCGGGGGCAGCGGGCTCCCGCTCACATCGTTAACTTGGGTCACGGGGTTCCAAAGGACGCGGATCCTGGTGTGTTAACTGAGCTCGTCGCGTTTATTCATTCTTTGACACCCGAGCAACTCAACGCAGAGCACGAAGGAGTATCCATATGAAGGCCGACATAGTAATCGTAGGCGGCGGATTGGCGGGCATGACGGCCGCCTATGAAGCCACGAAACATGGTTTGCGACCCGTCGTTGTGGAAACTCGAGGGCGCCCGGGCGGACTGATTGCGTCCGCGAAACTGGGCGGTGTTCCCTTCGACATTGGCGCGGAATCCTGGGCAACTCGAAACCCTGTTGTGGGCGATCTCGTTGAAGAACTGCACATGGAAGTCACCGAACCGACTGGGCGGTCTTGGATTTGGAATGAGAACCTCGGAAAGGCGTACCCGATTCCAAATGGCACGCTCGGCCTGCCTGCCGACATTGACGCTCCCGAAGTAAAGGCGGCCATTGGTGACGAAAGCGTTGCACGAGCCAAGCAGGACCTGCAAATGGATCCCAGCATTGGGGCGGATGCAAAGGATCTAGCTACCCTTGTTGAAAGACGCGTCGGGAAAGCGGTCCTCGATCACCTCGTCCGCCCAGTTGCCGGCGGCATCCACACCTCCGACCCGTCTGTCCTGGCCGTTGACACCGTCACTCCGGGGCTTCGGGCCGCCATGAAAGAGGCGGGTTCACTACTTGGCGGCGTCACCCTCCTAGCCAAACGCAATCCGGGTCCGAAGGTCGCCCAAACTCGCGGCGGCATGTTCCGCCTGATTGAAGCGTTAGAAATCGAGGTCGTGGCTCGCGGCGGCACCGTACTGACCCGCCACGCGATCGTTGACTTTCACCAAGATGACGGTTGGAAAATTGATGTTCAACCAACGGTTCGCGGAGCAGACCCAGCTGCTGACCCCGTTCCCGAAGGCCCGGTGAAGTCGTTTGAAACCGATCGGTTCGTTGTCGCCCTGCCCGGCCCAAACGCAATGCGAATGCTCGGTTCACGCCTGGGTGTCCCCGTGTGGGAACTCCCGCTCGGAGCGCCAATAGCGCACCAGGTACTCATGATCGACAGCCACGACCTTGATGATGGCCCGCGCGGCTCCGGCCTCCTGGTTTCTAAACCGCTAGGACAACCACGCGTCAAAGCCAAGGCACTTTCGCACCTGTCCTACAAGTGGGGGTGGATGAGCGAAGTCCTGCCACCCGGACGCCACATCCTGCGCGTATCCTACGGCCGTCCAGGTGAGCCCTACCCCGAACCGACGGTCAGCACCGCCCTCGAGGATGTAAATACCCTGCTGGGAACGGAACTTTCAGAAGAAAACGTCGTTGCGGACATGCTCGTGCGCTGGGATGGCCAGTTGGCGCCACAAACTCCGCAGCATCGCGCAAACGTTGCCAAACTGGTAGAAGCCGTGGACAAGTACGATGGCATCAAAGTAACGGGCGCGTGGATTGCCGGGTCCGGATTCGCCGCCGTCGTGCCACACGCGCGCCAGGTTGTGCGGGATCTAGAAAGACGTTGATTTAGGCCCATGAGTCGAATATTGAAACTTGGAACCAGATCGTCGCAGCTGGCGATGACGCAAAGTAACCAGGTCGCCGATTCCTTGCGTGAACTCGGATTTGTCGTCGAGGTCGTGCCTATCCACACTCGCGGTGATGTCACACAGGCGTCTTTGAAAACCCTTGGTGGAGTTGGAGTTTTCGCGGCTGCGCTTCGCCTGGCCCTGCTGGCCGGTGAGTGTGACATCGCGGTCCACAGTTTCAAGGACCTCCCAACCGCGGCGGTGCCCGGACTCATGATTGGGGCTGTGCCGCGTCGCGCCGATTTCGCGGATGTGATCGTGTGTCGCGACGGCCTGGATTTGGAATCACTTCCAACCGGGGCGACCGTTGGAACGGGATCAGCGCGCCGCGCGGCGGCCGTCTTGGCTAAGCGACCGGACCTGCAGATTGTGGATATTCGCGGCAACGTCGGAACGCGTCTTGGCCGAGTTGCAGGCATTGATCCCGATGGGCCGGGCGATCTTGACGCGGTCATCCTGGCGCGCGCCGGGTTGGAGCGCCTGGGATCCGAATACGCTAATGCACCTACTCTGCCGGCTCTGCCGGCGCCCGCGCAGGGAGCGCTCGCGGTTGAAGTCCGCGCCGACGATGAGGAAGTCCAAGCAGCTGTAGCAGCCCTTGACCACCCGGAGACTAGGGCGTGTGCTCTTGCGGAACGCGCTGTCCTAGCCGGACTGCACGCGGGTTGCGCGGCGCCGGTCGGAGCTCACGCGTCGCTAAATGATGGTGCACTTGCCCTGTCCGCTCAAGTCCTGTCCACAGACGGGCAACAAAGAGTTGAACTCACGAAGGTAGTGGATTTCGACTGGGAGTCTGAGCGGACTCAGCGCGACGAAGCAGCAACCCAGATTGGCCTCGACCTGGCCACGCAGCTGATTGACCGCGGCGCCGGCAAAATCACAGATCTGGCCGCCACGAAGCCGACTCGCGCATCGCACGAGGCGCCCGGCGATGCTCGTGCGGGTTCCGGTTCCGGTGGCAAAGACGACGCTCCAAAGGGTAGCGGCGCGGCTGGTGACGGAAATGCGCGCATGCCCGCCGGTTCCGCACCTGAGGGCGACCGCGTATCGCGGTGGGGTTCAGATGATTTGCCGCTAGGGAAGACTCAGCAGGATCGTCCCCTCACGGGCCGCACAGTCTTGATGCCGCGTCCGGCCTCGGACCATCTGGTCGAAGCGGTCAAGAACGCCGGCGCGCACGTCATTCCCCAACCGCTCACGAGCACCGTCCTCACGCCATCTTTCGACGTAAAACCAAACCTAAAGGCACTTGGGGAAGGCGCCTACACGTGGTGTGTGATTACATCCCCGCGCACGTTGACCGCGTTGGCCTGCCATATTTCCGGATCGAAAATGTTCGACGAGGACGTTGCTATGGAACCGCTTGCAGATCTATTGCAGGCCGCCAAGCGGGCTGGCACGATGTTCGCGTCGCTTGGGGAAACCACTACTGCCGCACTGCGAAATTTCGGTGTTGAACCGGACGTGAGTACGGGGGCAAGAGCGACTCAGGAAGAGCTGCTCGCCGCGTTTTCGTCTGGCCCTTCGTGTCAGTACTATGCGCGCGCCTGGTTCCCCGGGTCTTCACTATCGCGTCCGTTCTTGGCAGATGCGTGGGCCGAACGCGGCTGGGAGATCGATCGGACTGCTGTGTATAAGACAGTTCCGGTTGCCGATGTGGATAGGCGGGTTAGAACTGGCTGGTCTCACGGCATGATTGATGCCGCCGTTTTTACAGCGGGTTCAAATGCGCGTGCGGCGATAGAGCTCATGGGGCCACCCGTTGAATCCATGCAGGTTGTGGCGTTTGGCGAACCGTCCGCGCAGGTTGCACGCGAAGTTGGTTTGCGCGTCGACGCCGTGGCCCCGACCCAAAACGCGGCCGGCATCATCGCCGCTTTAGTTAAAGTTTTCGAGGAGTAACTATGTCTACCGACCGTTTCACTACACCTTTTGAGCGTCCTCGTCGCCTTCGCACAACGCCGGCAATGCGGAAGATGGTACGGGAAACCCGCGTTCACCCCAGTCAGCTAGTCCTGCCGGCATTCATTCGCGACGGTATTGACTCCCCGGTGGAAATTAGTTCTATGCCGGGGCAGTATCAGCACACGGAAAAGTCTTTGCGTGAGCTTGCCCGCCGCTGCGTCGACGCCGGCATCGGGGGAATCGACCTGTTTGGGGTTCCATTAGAAGAGGACAAGGATCCACAGGGGTCCGTTGCGTGGGCTAAAGATGGTGTTTTGAACCGCGGATTACAGGCGGTGCGCGATGAAGTTGGAGACGCCCTCGTCATCATTGCCGACACGTGCCTGGATGAGTTTACAAGCCACGGGCACTGCGGTGTCCTCACTGATGAAGGAACGGTGGACAATGACGCCACGTTAGAGCTGTACGCGATGCAAGCCGTTTCGCAAGCACGCGCAGGCGCGCACGTGGTCTCGCCTTCCGGGATGATGGACGGCCAGGTTCGCGTGATCCGTGAAGCCCTGGATGATGAGGGTTTCGAGGACGTGGCAATCCTGGCTTATTCCGCCAAGTATGCATCTGCTTTCTTTGGCCCGTTCCGCGAAGCCGTTGGATCCGGTCTAAAAGGCGATCGCAAGACCTATCAGCAGGATCCTGCAAATCGTCGTGAGGGCGTGCGCGAGGCACTGCTGGATCTTGCAGAAGGCGCCGACATGGTCATGGTCAAGCCTGCCGGCTACTACCTGGACGTCTTGTCAGATGTAGCTACCGTTTCAGAAGTTCCAGTTGCTGCCTACCAGGTATCAGGCGAATACGCGATGATTGAGGCCGCCGCAGCAAACGGCTGGTTGGACCGCGAACGCGTCGTGCAGGAGTCAGTCACCGGAATCGTTCGAGCCGGCGCTGACATCGTGCTGACCTACTTCGCTCTGGACGAAGCTCTGCTCGCCTGATCCGCACCACTTTCGGGTGGGTTCTAAGCGGCGACCTCGTCAACTTTTTCGGGGCGACGGGTCCAAATATGGTCGCCGCGCACCGTATCGATGACCAGGCCGATGATGAATCCCGCGAGGGTCGGCACCACCCACGGCATGTTCACGGCGCTGAGCGGTAGCTGGTTTAGATACAGGGTTAAAACGTCGAATTGCGGCAGTCCGGTTGAACGTAGCGCTTCGAAAATGCCTATGAATCCGCCGATCCACGCGGCCAAACGGTAGGTCCAGTACAGCTGGCCAGGCACGAAAATGTCGAACAGTGCCACGAAAATAACGCAGATCACGACCGGGTAAATCAGCTGGTTGACCGGGGCGACGATGTCGAGGATCGTTTCCAGTCCTAAGTTCGCCAAAGCCAGCGATACGAGGACGTGGATTAGCACCATGACCGGGCGGGAAATCTGCGGGAACAGTGTGCGGAAGTATTGCGACGACGCGCCGGTTAATCCAACGGCCGTGGTCAAACATGCCAGTATCGCGATCAGGCCGAACAGGGTGACGCCGGCAGTTCCGAATAGTTCGGTTGCCGCGCGGGCAAGTGCTTCGGCGCCGTTGCTGACTTCGTAGGGGCCCATGCGCGTGCCGATGATTGTCAGGCCGATGTAGATAGAGGCAAGTGCAATACCTGCGATCATGCCTGCGATTGCGGTGCCGGTGAAAACCTCGGCCTTCGTCTTGAAGCCGCGGTGACGCAGGGAGGAAATAATGACGATGCCAAACACGAGTGATGCGATGGCATCCATCGTGAAGTATCCCTGCAGCAGGCCTGTTGCGTACGGCGTGGTCTCATAGGCAGTCGTTGGGGTTCCAAGAGCCATCGGCAAGCGGAAGGCCGCTGCGAAAATCAGTACCAGCAGCAGGATCAGTAGCGCCGGAGTAAGCCACGCACCAATGCGGTCCAGGAAACCCTTCGGGTTCAAAGCCAGCATGTACGTAACCGCAAAGAACACCACTGTGTACACGAACAGTGGAACTCCATTAGGGTTTGCCGCGTCGATTTGCGGAACTACTGCCATTTCAAAACTGACCGTAGCCACTCGCGGAATCGCGTAGAGCATACCGGTGGAAAGGAAGATCACGATCGTGAACACGAGGCCCGGATACTTACCAATCCTCGACGCGATGCCCGTCACGCCCTCCTGCGATGTAGCCGCCGCAATAATTCCGAGCATCGGTAGCAAAACGCCAGTGCTTAGGAATCCAAGGATCGCCGGGGTCACCGACGTTCCCGCATCTATGCCGATCATGACTGGGAAAATTAGGTTTCCCGCTCCGAAGAACATGGCGAACAGCGCCAGGCCGGTAACTATTAGCACGTAGGTGCGGCTATTACGCATTTGAACCAGTTTTCACTTGCAATTTAATGGGTGCTTAAACGCTACCAAAACCGAGCATTCCCGATGAAATCGCGCAAAACCGCAGTTGCGCTCATCACAGTGGTTGCGTCAACCAGACCAGCGTGTAGTAGGGGATCTCAACGTCGTCTGAACTGGCGTAACCGAGGTGATCGTGTAGGTACCAGCGCAAGTTTTCCTGCATGCGCGCCCGGTTTGCTTCCGTTGATTTCAGGTAAGACGACCTGGTCCGCGCAAGCCCCATTACTTCAACGGGCTTGAGTTTCGTGGAAAAATCCGCGCGGTGCAGGATCGGTTCCGACCAGTCCGGTCCCACTTCGGGAACCTTCTTCGGAGTGTGAATATCCCCCGACCGCATAATCCGCGTCAGGCGATGCACCCACGGCACCGACACGTCCATCTGGTTGAAAATAATCGCAACGTGTCCACCCGGCCGTAGCAACCTGCGCGCCTCCGCGAGCGCCGCCTCCCCATCAAACCAGTGCCACGCCTGCGCGTAGGTAATCACGTCCGCGCATTTATCCGGCAATCCGGTAGCTTCGGCTGTCCCATCCACAACTTCGCACCGGTCGCCGGCCAGTTCCGCAAGTTGTGACCGCATCGCAGCCGCCGGTTCCACCGCCTTTACGCGGGTTTCGTACTCCAGCAGCTTTGCGGTGAACTTGCCAGTTCCAGCGCCAATATCCACAACGTCGAGGACGTGGCTCGGTTCCACATCATCGGAGTGGGAGCCTGTACCGTTTCGCTCAAGTAGTGGGCCGGGACGTAGCGCCGCCCTCACGGATAAATCTGGATACGCGGGACGGTAATCGCGGTATTCGGACGTGGCGCGTTCAAACGCGTTTTGCGGGGCGGAATGATCCCACGGGTTTGGTGAGGTCAGATTTGAACCTGCGGTGCTCATGGGGCCTCCCTCTGATCGTGCGTTTCGAACTTGTCTTGGGCGCCGTCGTGACTGCCGAATGCATCGCCGTGCGAGCCGACGAAAATGGCGATACGCATGTCGTCGTGACGGCCGGCGTACTTGCGTTGCGTCCTGTTCGGCACGCGCTGATGTGCCGGCCGACGCTGGCTGATTCGGTGGTCGAACGTTGCTCTTTCAAGGTCTCACGCTATATCCCCAAAATCAGTGTTGCCAAAACCCGGCACCTGCCCGCGCACGCTGGCCCACTGCGACGGGGTGATACTGATCGAATGTGCAAAATCGTTAATATGAGGCTATGGCTATAGAGCGCGATCGATATTCTAACTTTGACCGTCCCCCAACATTTGATGAACTCGACGCAGAGTTCAATGAGGAAATGTTAAGCCCGGACGGTGCACTCAGCGGAGGACTTGCCCGCCCCTGGCAAGACGAACTAGCCCAGGCACGCGAAGAGCAGCAAACAATCCGAAGTGCAGAAGTGTTTGAACGCGCTCAAGAAGTCATACCTGGCGGCGTGAACTCGCCCGTGCGTGCGTATGGATCCGTGGGAGGAACGCCGCCATTCATCGAATCGGCATTCGAATCAATCGTTCGCGACGTTGAGGGTCGCCGCTACATTGACCTGGTCGGGTCGTGGGGACCGGCCCTAGTTGGCCACGCTCATCCCGAAGTTGTAGAGGCAGTCCAACGCGCCGCCGAATCCGGACTTTCATTTGGAGCTCCCACAGTGGGGGAAGTCGAACTCGCTGAAGAAGTCATCCGACGCGTGAAGGCCATTGAGAAAATCCGGTTCGTATCAACCGGAACCGAAGCCACCATGACCGCCATCCGCTTGGCCCGCGGGGCAACCGGGCGCGACGTCCTCGTAAAATTCGCTGGCTGCTATCACGGCCATTCGGATTCCCTGCTTGCGGAGGCTGGTTCGGGCGTTGCGACCGCTGGGCTACCCGGATCTGCCGGAGTCACGCGGGGAACTTCGAAGGACACGATCGTCGTGCCCTACGGTGACCTTGCGGCTCTCGAGGAGGTTTTCGAGCAGCGCGGCGACGAAATCGCAGCGATAATAACCGAGGCCGCCCCCGCAAACATGGGTGTCATTACTCCCCCACACGGCTTCAACCAGGCGATTCACGAACTTGCACACAGGTACGGTGCGCTCGTCATCTTCGATGAAGTGCTGACCGGTTTCCGAGTTTCTGCCGCAGGCTTTTGGGGCTACGACGCCCTGCCCGGCGTGAACGGCTCACTGAACTATGGAAATACCCGGCAGGTGCCTAACTACACGCCGGACCTTTTCACGTTTGGCAAGGTGATCGGTGGTGGAATGCCTCTGGCCGCCCTGGGAGGCCGCCGCGACATCATGGACCTGCTTGCGCCGCTCGGCCCGGTTTACCAAGCGGGCACGCTGTCCGGTAACCCGCTCGCCACCGCTGCCGGCCTCGCAACACTCAAGCTTGCTACGCCTCTGGTTTATGAACGACTGGACTCCGTGTCCGAAGTGATCCAAAACGGCGTGCGCGAAGCACTGGATTCAGAGGGCGTTCCGTACGCACTGAATAATGCCGGCAACCTGTTCTCCGTTTGCTTTGGTGAAGAACCCGCCGAAACTGGGGTCACGAACTACGAGCAGGCGAAATCTCAGAACAAGGAGGCCTACACCGCGTTCTTCCACACCATGCTCGCAGAAGGCATCTACCTGCCTCCCTCCCCATTTGAAGCGTGGTTCATCTCCAGTGCACACACGAATGAGGACATCGCTCGCATCCTCGACGCCCTGCCAGCGGCGGTTCGTGCCGCGGGGGCCGAAATTATGTAGCGCATCAAACTAACGACCCGACCACGGGCCCCAGAGTCTTCGCGATAGTCTCATATTGGTGCCTTTTAGCTAACCCCTGTTAACCCCTATCAGTCCGGTTCACTCCCCGGGGTGGGCCCTACAAAATAGATAATCGAAGGAGCTGTCGTGCGCATAGGCGTACCAAGAGAACGGGAGTCGCAGCCGCTGGTGGCTGCCACTCCCGACACAGTGAAAAAGCTAATCAGCTTGGGCTACGACGTCGCCATTGAATCCGGCGCCGGCGAGAAGGCAAGCTATCCCGATTCCCAATACGAAGAGGCCGGCGCAACGATCGCCTCTGCACACACCATCTGGGGCTCTGACATCGTCCTCGCCCTGGATGATCCAACGCCGGAACAGCTTGGTTCTATGAAGGAAGGCGCCACACTGATCGCGCGCCTAGCTCCCGCTCGTAACCCTGAGCTGATTGAGGCCATGTCGAAGCAGGGCATAACCGCTTTGGCTATGGATACTGTTCCGCGTATTTCTCGTGCGCAGTCGATGGACGTCCTGTCATCCATGGCGAATGTTGCCGGTTACCGCGCGATCGTTGAGGCCGCGTCCGAGTTCGGTCGCCTCTTCACCGGCCAGGTAACTGCCGCCGGTAAGATGCCGCCGGCTCGCGTGTACGTGATTGGTGCTGGTGTTGCCGGTTTGGCCGCGATTGGTACGGCAAACTCGATGGGCGCTGAGGTTTACGCAACCGACGTTCGCCCCGAAGTTGGCGAGCAGGTCGAGTCGATGGGCGCAAACTTCATCGCGATTCCCGCGGCGCAAGAGGTTTCCTCTGACGGCTACGCGAAGGAAATGACTGAAGATCAGGCCAACGCCGCCCTCAAGCTCTACACGGAGCAGGCCGCGGTGTCCGACATCATCATCACGACCGCAAACATTCCCGGCCGCAAATCGCCTATTCTTCTTACCGCCGAGGCCGTTGCTGGCATGAAGCCCGGTTCGGTGATCGTAGATATGGCCGCTGCTAATGGCGGTAACTGCGAGCTAACTGTTCCCGGTGAACGAGTCGTCACTGAAAACGGTGTGATTATCCTCGGTATTACTGACCTTGCTGGTCGCCTGCCGGCTCAGTCTTCACAGCTTTACGGTCAAAACATTGTGAACCTGATGAAGCTGACCACTCCGGAAAAGGATGGCCAGCTGGTCCTCGATATGGAGGACGAAATCGTTCGCGGTATCACCGTCACCCAGGTTGGGGAGGTGAAGTGGCCACCACCGCCGGTCAAGGTTTCCGCTGCTCCCGCAGCCCCTGCCGCACCCAAGCCCGATCCTGCTGAAGAAGCAGCACGCGCGGCCGAGGAGGCTCGCGCAGAAGCCCGCAAGAAGCGCAACCGCTTCATTTGGACTGCCGTTGCCGTAGTTTTGGGAATCGCCCTCGTATGGGTATCCCCCGCGCCGGTACTGGGCCACTACATGGTCCTGGCACTTGCGATCATCCTTGGTTTCTACGTGATTACTGCGGTCACGCACTCGCTGCACACGCCGCTGATGTCGGTGACAAACGCGATTTCCGGCATCATTTTGGTGGGCGCGATTTTGCAGGTGGGGTCGGCGAACCTCCTAGTTTCGATACTGTCGTTCATCGCGATTGTCGTAGCGTCCATCAACATTTTTGGTGGTTTCACGGTCACGCACCGCATGCTCGCAATGTTCAAGAAGGATTGATATAGATGTTTACTCCTCTAACTCAAGCGAGCACGCTACTTCCTTCGGCCCCCGTATCTGCGGCTACCGCAACGGGCGTTCAAACGTTCGTCGCGCTTGCATACATTGTCGCGGCACTGTTGTTTATCCGCGCCCTCGCGGGCCTGTCCAAGCATGAAACTGCCCAGCAGGGCAACAATGCGGGCATTATCGGTATGACTATCGCCCTCGTTGCAACGATCACGCTTGCGCTCACGTCCGACCCTGCCCGTGGCGTTGTGGTCACTGCATTCCTGATCGCCGTTGCGATGCTGATCGGCGCGATGATTGGTATTTGGAAGGCCCGTAACGTTGAGATGACCGGCATGCCGGAGCTCATCGCACTACTGCACTCATTCGTAGGTATTGCGGCCGTCCTCGTCGGGTTTAACTCCTATTTGGCGCCGGACGCGCAGGCTGAAATGCTGGGTGGATTCCACCTGGGCGAGGTCTACCTGGGCGTCTTCATCGGTGCCGTCACTTTCACCGGCTCGATCGTCGCGTACCTGAAACTGTCCGCCAAGATCAAGGGTGCACCGCTCATGTTGCCGGGCCGCCACTGGCTGAACCTGGCGGCGCTTGTGGTCGTACTGATCCTGATGGTGGTATTTATTCGCGAGGGCGGTGTTACGCCGCTCGCAACAACAATGCTGATCATCATGACGGTGATCGCCTTGGCGTTTGGTGTGCACCTGGTTGCCGCTATTGGTGGCGGCGATATGCCGGTCGTTGTGTCGATGCTGAACTCTTATTCCGGTTGGGCGGCAGCTGCGGCTGGCTTCATGCTTAACAACGACCTGCTGATTATCACGGGTGCGCTGGTTGGTTCTTCGGGTGCATTCCTGTCCTACATCATGAGTAAGGCCATGAACCGCTCGTTCGTCTCTGTAATCCTGGGTGGTTTCGGCTCTGATGGTGCCGTCACCGCTGGCGATGAGGAGCGGGGCACGCACCAGGAAACTGATGCCGCTGAGGTCACTCAGATGCTGAAGGACGCGAAGCGCGTAATGATCACGCCGGGTTACGGCATGGCTGTTGCGCAGGCTCAGTACCCGGTTGCAGATCTGACTCGCAAGCTACGCGATCAGGGCGTTGAGGTCGAGTTCGGCATCCACCCGGTTGCCGGTCGCCTGCCTGGCCACATGAACGTGCTCCTGGCTGAAGCGAAGGTTCCCTACGACATTGTGAAGGAACTCGATGAGATCAACGACGACTTCGGTGACGTTGACGTCGTCCTCGTGATCGGCGCTAACGACACGGTGAACCCCGCCGCTGAAGAACCCGGTTCGCCGATCGCTGGCATGCCTGTTCTGAAGGTGTGGAATGCGCACGACGTGATCGTGTTCAAGCGCTCCATGGCCACCGGCTACGCGGGCGTTCAGAACCCGCTGTTCTTCAAGGAGAACACCAAGATGCTTTTCGGTGACGCCAAAGCGTCCGTGGAAAACATCATCGCCGCACTCTAAGCGCAATATTTCGGAGGGCGTGGGCTTCGGCCCGCGCCCTCCTTTTGTATATGCAATCAAGTTCAACCGCGTTGCTGTCGTGTGCCCTGATCGCCGCGTTGCTGTCGTGTGCCCTGATCGCCGCGTTGCTGCCGTGCGCCCAGATCGCCACGTTGCCGCGGTGCCTGTCCTGGTCGCGTTGCTGTCGTGTGCCTAGATCGCCGCTTCGCCACGGATCCTGTCCTGGTCGCGTTGCTGTCGTGTGCCCTGACCGGCACGTAGTCGCGGCGCCTGTCCTGGTCGCGTTTTGGAACGATCGGTGCGAATGCGGCGCGACAATGACTCCATTTTGCAGAGTTCACCTCCACGTACAAACGCGGGGAAACAAAACACGGGCTGACGGATCCGAAGTGGAAACCGTCAGCCCGTGTTGTTAGGCGACTAGGGGGTTACATGTTCCTCCTGCGACGCAGTGTGACTGCGGAGATTCCCATTACCCCAAGACCCAGGCCAAGAACCACGAGTGCGCCAATCTCAACGCCCGTCTTCGGCAGGCTCGACTGATCAGAATTGCCGGAGTCACCCGAATCAGACGGCTCGATCACAGTCGGATCGGTTGTGCCCGTCGAGTCGGTCGGCTCAATCGGTTCCGTCGGCTCTGAAGACTCCGAAGGTTCAGACGGGCCAGTAGGCTCCGCAGGCTCGGACGGATCAGTCGGTTCTGAAGGCTCAGCCGGATCCGTGGGTTCAGAGGGCTGCGACGGATCCGTGGGCTCAGTCGGCTCAGAAGGTTCCGAGGGTTCCGAAGGCTCCGTAGGTTCAGTCGGCTCCTCGGGAGCAGCCTCCGTCGACAGCGTGTACGACTTACCCGCTTCCGTGTTGAACAGGATGTGAGTGTCGTCCAGTTTGGTGATCGGCTCAACTCCGTCCTCGGTTATCGCTGACTGGAACCTAGCGGCGCCCTCGAACGCTAGAACGACTTCACCACCAAGGTTCGAATGAACGGTGACGTTGTCAACGGTGCCGTCGGACCAGTCGAACGTGAGGTCGTAGTTTCCACGCGCTTTCAGGCCATCCACGGAACCGTTCGCCCACTTCGCCGGCAGGGCGGGAAGCAGGTGAATGTAGTTGTGGTAGGCCGTATCATCCAGCTTGAAGGTGGAGTTGGACTGCACCAGCATCTTGTTCACACCGGAAGTGTTTCCGAAGTTGCCGTCAATCTGGAACGGCGGATGCGCGTCGAACAGGTTCGGGTACATCGCGTTCTTCAGCTGCTTGTTGATAAGCACCAGCGCGCGATCACCGTCGCCCGTGCGCGCCCACGAGTTAATGCGCTGTCCCACGCCCCAACCCGTCGCGTCATCACCGCGAGCGTTCAGGGAAACCTTCGCGGCGTCCATGAATTCCGCGTTGTCAACCGTGATCAGGTCGCCGGGGAACAGGCCGAGCATGTGCGACAAGTGCCTGTGATTCCCCTGGTATCCAGGGATGTTTGCGCCATCCACAGTCTTGCCGAGCTCGCCCTCAAAGAACCATTCCTTAATCTGACCACTGTCGCCAACCTCGATTGGCTTCAGCAGGCTTTGCGCACAGTTCCACGACCGGTTCGCATCCGCTTGCGTGAACGCGCCAGCCGCGTCCTTCTGCCAGTTTTCAACGCTGCATTCCCCGTCGTTGTTGACCAGTTCGTCATCGACGTCGAGGGCGGTCGCGGCTTCCTGCGCGTCTTGCAGCAGCTGCCACACTAGGGAACTCTCGTAGGCGTTTCCGTCCGTGCCGAGCGGGCCGTGCTCCGGAGAGTACGCAACGCCCGTCGTCAGGCGGGGTTCGCCATCCGCGTCAGGGCGGTTGCCCTTGTGCAGCATGTAGTTGACGTAGAAGTTCGCCTCTTCCTTCAACAGCGGGTAGATGCGGTCGCGCAGGACGCCCTCATCACCGGTGTACTCGTAGTACTCGTACACGTTTTGCAGAATCCACGGCACCGCGGCCGGGCTCCAACCCCACGAGAACGCAGCGCCCGGAGTTGTCCACCCGTACGCCGTGTTTTCGGTGTGGGCCATGTAGCCTTCGCCCTCGCCAATCGGCGTGTTGTCAGGCGTTTCGGCGCCCGCGTACACCCGCGCGGTGACGCGACCCGGATCCACCAGGCCCTCCGTGAACTCAATCAGCGGAAGCGCGGAATCCGACAGGTTTGACGAGTACGTCGGCCAGTAGTTCATCTGCAGGTTCACGTTCAGGTGGAAGTCCGCACCCCACGGCGTGGCGCCGTGCGCGTTGTCGTCCGCAGTGGACGACCAGATTCCCTGCAGGTTCGACGGTAGCTGGCTGTTTTCGCGCGAAGACGCGATCGTCAGGTAGCGACCGTAATCGTAGATCAGCATTTCAAGCGCGCGCTGCTGAGCGCGGCTCGCGTTCTCAATCTTGTAGCGGTACAGCAGGTCATCGGTCGGGAGTGCTCCCTCACCGTAGGTCGGGCTCTGTCCCAAATCGACCGAAACCCGGTCATACAACCCGGAGTGGTCCTTCACGTGCGCATCAAGCACCGCGTCGTAGCCCTTCGCAGCTGCGCCCTCGACGTTCTTTGCAACGCGCGCATCCAGGTCGGCCACCGATTCGCCGGTGCGGTAACCGGGGTGAACCTGCTTGTAATCCGTTGCCGCCGAAATGTAAAGCGTCACGCCCGTCGCACCAGACACGCGCAGCGCACCGTCGGCATTGGAAGTCGAAGCGCCTTCGCCCTCGACGACCGCCTTGATTTGCGCGTTATATAGGAGGCCGTTATTACCCAACACTCCAGATGATGTCAGCTTGCCGTCTGCAACTGAGACCTGCTCTGAAGCGCGCGACCAACCCGGGTTCAACGGCAGTGTGACGTCCAGGTTCAGCTTCTTCGCACCCACGGCGTCAAGGCGTGCCACCATGACGTTGTCCGGGTTTGAAACGAAGTAGTCGCGCATGTAGTCGGTGTCATTGGCATTGAAATGCACGGACGCAAGACCAGTCGACAGGTCCAGTGAGCGCTCGTAGAAGTTAACTTCCGCGGGCATCTGGTCGAGCGACTTGATCCGCAGGTCGCCCCAGTTTTGGTATGAACCCTGCGAAGCCGCATTAAAGCCACCCGTCAGAGCACCCGGATTAGCGACCGTCGTCTTACCGCTTGCAAGTTCTGCATTCAGCTCGCGAAGAGCGGCACCATTACGGCCTCGACCTTCTTCATTGCCACCGTTGTACTGGCGTCCCTGCGCGGGCCCACCTGTCCAAAGGGTTTCTTCGTTGAACGTGATCTTTTCTTCACCGATTTCGCCCCAAACGGTGCCGCCAACCTTGCCGTTACCGATCGGCAAGGTGGTGCGCTGCCACTTGTTGTGCACACCGGAAATATTGGCGCCAGCGCCTACGTTGCCATCAGCAGTCTGGGTGGCAGGCTGTTTGTACCACAAGACGTCGTGGCCGGTCATTGACTCAGTCTTGTCTTCCCAGGCGCGCGGCCCCTCGGGCACACCCGGCGCCGGCGTATCAGGAACCGTTACCGTCAGCTTCGGAGCATCCGCCGCCGACAGCCCCCGCAGCATGCCGCCCGCGCCCTCGGAGGACGCAAACCGCAACTCAACATTGTTGGTCTCCCCCACCACGAAAGTCACCAGCCGAGCATCGCCCTCGAACGCCTTCGCAACGAGGTCGGTGACGTCGATACGAACGTCCTTGCGCTTATCAGCCGGGATCGTCATGCTGTCGGAGGTGTAGAGGTCCGCCACGCGCGCGTCGAACTCTTCCGCGTACGCCGTATTGGCGTCATCAACTGCGAAGTCAGGACGCTTCGCCCACGTCGCAACATCCGTTCCGCACGCAGGCGCCGAATCCGTACACTTCGACGTGTCAACCAGCGTCGCACCCACGTGCGCCGTTGCGTCCCCGCCGGCCTGCAGAATCCGATGCCCGATATACGTCAAATCAAGATATGCGGCTTGCGGGGCCTCATTCAGATTTTCGAGGTCGAAGCTGAGCATGCCCATCTTCGCATCGGTGGTGTCGGACGGGTCTGCGGAAACGAAGCCCTCCCCGAAGACACCGTATGAATTACCGGGAGCCTCCGCACCACCCGAGGTCGGATGGAGCGTGGCAATGTAGGGCTTGGCTGAATGCGAAGCAGTCTTTTCATTTGCCCAAGCCTGCAGCGTCGAGTCCGCCGCCGTGTAGATTTCCTTGTCCACGTTTTCAACTGGATCGTCCGCCAGAGCGGGCAGGACGCTGACTCCAAACGTGACACCGCAGATCGCGATCGCCGCGATCAACTTCTTTGTTTTCATGCAGGTTCCTTAGCTTCTTTGCCAGGTTCATATCAGGGTAGGGACATTGGCCCCGAATATCAGTCGCTAGTCAAACATATCGCAAACTGCTTGAAATTGAGCTGGCTTTGCAGATATTGCTCATTATTAATCAATTTTGGCGGATTGTGCGTCTTGAGATTTTTATCCAAATTTGAAGGTAAGCGAGCTGCGCCCTCGTAGATTCGTATACGAAGTCACATATTTTAGGCCGTTTTTCGCCTCAGTGGCGTGGATAACACGCGCGCATGCTGTTAGGATTAAATATGTGGCTCAGACCAGCACAGCGTAGTGGGTTTAACCACCACAAGCATTAATTTGTGTTGGATATGGGCTTAACTTTTATCAACTTTCAATTCCGACGATTGGAAACACCGTGGCTCAAATTGTCGTTCTTGGCGCAGGCATCGCTGGTCACACAGCAACGATGATCCTTGCCAGAGAGCTAAAGAACACAGAACACCAGGTTGTAGTCGTATCGCCGAAGCCCACGTGGAACTGGGTCCCCTCCAACATTTGGGTTGGAACGGGCTCAATGCCTCGTGAGAAAGTGGTTTTCGAACTTCGCCCGCTTTACGAAAAGTACGGCATCGATTTCCGCCAGGCGGCAGCACACAACATTTACCCAGAGGGCACCGAAGACAACCCGCGCCCGCAGGTAGAGTTCGAATACACGGACCCCTCACGCAAGGGTCAGACCGACCGTGTCGAGTTCGACTACCTGATTAACGCGACGGGACCGAAGCTGAACTTCGACGCAACTCCTGGCCTTGGCCCAGAGAAGGGCTACACCCAGTCGGTTTGCACCGACGACCACGCTGAAGTTTGTGGTCAGGAGTTCCTCAACGCTGTTGAGCGCATGAAGAACGGCGAACGCCTCCGCTTCGTTATCGGCATGGGCGCCGGTAACTGCACCTGTCAAGGCGCGGCATTCGAGTACACCTTCAACACTGACTTCGAACTACGCCAGCACGGCGTACGCGACAAGGCTGAGATTGTTTACATCACCAACGAACCGAAGCTCGGTGACCTCGGCGTTGGCGGCATGACGTTCAAGCAGGACGGCTACTTCACGACCTCGCAACTGTGGACAGAATCAATCTTCCGCGAGCGTGGCGTAAAGGCTATTTCAACCGTTGCTGTTAAGAACATCGAACCGGACAAGCTAACTTACGAAAACGCTGACGGTGAAGAGCACGATCTCGACTACGACTTCGCAATGCTCCTTCCCCCGTTCACCGGCATCCCGATGAAGGCGTTTGACCGTGAGGGCAACGACATCTCCGATGTCGTATTCAACCCGGCTGGCTTCATGAAGGTTGACGCGGACTACACGCCGAAGCCTTACGAAGAGTGGCGCGCCAAGGACTGGCCGCGCACCTACCAGAACCCGACCTACGGCAACATGTTTGCAGTCGGTATTGCGTTCGCACCTCCGCACGCAATTTCCAAGCCGACCAAGACGCCTACCGGCACCATGATTGCTCCGGCTCCGCCGCGTACCGGCCAGCCTTCCGGCACGATGGCTGCAAAGGTTGCAGAATCTATTCTTGATCGCCTGAACGATCCGAACGCACCGCTACGCGAAGCCTCACTGGGTGACCTCGGTGCAATCTGTGACGCATCCACCGGCCGTAACATGCTGAATGGTTCTGCTGCTGCAATGGTCATGTACCCGGTTGTTCCGGATGAGACCGTATACCCCGAAACGGGTCGTCACCCCACCCTCACGCAGGGTGAGCTCGGCCTGTTCGGCCACTGGGTCAAGATTCTTTACCACTACCTATTCATCTACAAGGCGAAGGCTCTTCCGGGCTGGAACCTACTGCCGGAGTGATAAACATGTCAGAAAAAACTGCGGAAGAACTCAAGACAGTTGAACAACTTGACCCGGACACGGCTGCACGTCTAGCACGCGCACCGCTTCCGACCAAGTTCACCACGTTCAAGCGGAACTTCATTCCGTACCAGCTTGCACGTTTCGCACTGTTTAACATTCGCACTCTCGACATTGTTCGTCGAAGCATGTAATAGCGCGACGTAGCTGAACAAAAGTTTGGGGCCACCGACTGGTGGCCCCAAACTTTTGTATAACCGGACTTTCGTGACCGGACGTTCTGATCGTATTCCTAGAGCCCAGTTTTTCAACCTGACTCTGCGTTCGGATTTGTTGAATCCGATTTCGCGAAGTGGAAGTTGAAAGCCCGACCGTTTGGTCGGGCTTTCAACTGTTTTTAGAGCATTCCCTCTTCCTTCAGAACCTTCGCAATCGCTTCGCGGTTCTTCGCATCCAAAGGCAGGATCGGCTCGGGCATCTGTGGAGAATCAAAGATTCCCATCAGGTTCAGCGCAGTCTTAAACGCGCCAACACCCGCGGCGAAACCGGTCTCGCCCTCGGTAACGGAAGTAATGCGCATCAGGCGAGCTTCCTGCGTTTGAAGTTCGCGAACGCGGTCCCAATCGCCCTCCTTGAACGCCTTCCACTGCTGCACGTACAGGTCCGGGTTGACGTTAGCCAAGCCCGGAACAGCGCCGTCAGCGCCGGACAGGTACGCACCGTCGACAACGACCTCGTGGCCGGTGAACAGCTGCAGCGGGTGGCCGAGCTGCTCGTTGTCAATCGAGAGGAAACGGAAGCCCACGTCATCGCCCGAGGAGTCCTTAACGCCCGCGAGGACGCCCTCGGAACCCAAACGCACGAGCATATCGCCCTGCAGTTTGATGTGTACGCACTGCGGCAGGTCGTACGCAAAGATCGGCAGGTCGGTTGCTGCGTGAAGCAGGCGGAAGTGACGCTCCACTTCCTTTTGCCCAATGATCGCGTAGAACGGGGCGGTGGCGACAACAGCGTCTGCACCCAGCTCCTCGGCAACGCGAATATGCTCGATCACGCGCGGCGTGGCGGTATCGATCACGCCAACCATGACAGGCACGCGACCATCGGTGATCCGAATTGCGGCCTCAATGATTTCGCAGCGACGTTCATCAGTCGAAAACACGACTTCTGACGACGATCCCAAAACGAACAATCCGTCAACACCCGCGTCAATCATGCGGTTCAACAGGCGCTCGTACGAGACCTCGTCAAACTCGTGATCATCGGTGAGTGGAGTTACGACAGGTGGAATAATTCCCTGTAATTTCATCTTTCCTATGCCTTACTGGTTCCAAGATCCGGGTGCAATAGTGAAGGCGCTGCACCCAGCAGCGTCTGTGTGTACGGGTGCTTCGGGTTTTCAAGCAACTCTTTAGCAGGACCCTGCTCCACAACCTTGCCCGAGTTCATCACAGCGATCGTGTCGGAGATGTATCGAACGGTTTGAATGTCGTGAGAGATGAAAACCATTGCGAGGCCAAGCTCGTTCTTCAGATCCATCAGCAGGTTCAGAATCTGTGCGCGAACCGAAACGTCCAGTGCTGACGTCGGCTCGTCCGCAATGATCGCGTCTGGGCTGAGCGACAGTGCACGCGCAATCGCGACGCGCTGACGCTGACCACCCGAAAGCTGCCCTGGAAGGGCATCCAAAGCGGAATGCGGCAAACCAACCTTCTGAATCAGATCTTCCACACGTGCGATGCGTTCGGCGCGAGTGCCGATCTTGTGCACGTGCAGCGGATCCATCAGTTGGTCACGAACAGCCATGCGGGCGTTGAGGGCGGTAGCTGGGTCCTGGAACACCACGGAAACCACGCGACCAATCTTACGCCTGTCAGCAGCGGACCTCTTCGTGACCTCCTCGCCACGGAAGAAGACCTTGCCTGACGTTGCCGCTTGCAGGCCACACATGACATTCGCGGTAGTGGACTTGCCGGAGCCGGATTCACCAACGAGGCCAAGTACCTTGCCGGGCATCAACTTCATGTCGACACCCTGCACGGCGTGGACTCTGTTGGGCTTGAAGATTGAACCGGTGCGAGTCTTGAACGTTACGTTAACGTCCTGCAGCTCAATGATCGGCCCGTTATACGAAGCCCTCTTTGGGCTCAATGATTCGGTCTTAGCCATTGTCTTAGCCATTACTTGACCTCCCCAGTTGGCTCGGCTTCAACAGGCACGCCCGGCTGTTTGGGCGGCTCGTATCCGGCTTCAATCCAAGCGCTGTCAGGTACGGCCGCGTACTTGTGATCCACGCCCGGAACGCTCCAGACAAGCGGCTTCGTGTGAACACCAACGTCAGGATGCGAGGATCGCGGCGCGAACCTGTCGCCGTCGGGGAAGTCCTTCGGCGAAGGTACCGTACCGGGCACCTGGTGGAGGCGTCCGGAGCCAGCCTCGATCGAGAGCACGGAGCCGAGTAGGCCACGCGTGTACTCGTGAATCGGGTTGGACAGCAACTCGGAAGTAGTTGCGCGTTCAACGACCTGGCCCGCGTACATAACAGTGATCTTGTGTGCGACTTCAGCAACGAGGGCGAGGTCGTGCGAAACGAATACCATCGCGAAGCCCAGCTTCTCGCGTAGCTCATTCAGCAGGTCGATCACCTGACGCTGAACCGTTACGTCCAGAGCCGTGGTGGGTTCGTCAGCGATGATGAGCTTCGGATCGCGGGTTAGTGCCATTGCGATGAGGACGCGCTGGCGCTGACCACCGGAGAGTTCGTGCGGGTAGGACTCGAGCGTGCGCTTCGGGTCCAGGCCTACAATTTCCAGTAGCTCTTCCGCGGTGCGGGTGCCACCGCGCTTGGTTAGCTGCTTCATCTGCGCGCGAATCAGCATTGCGGGGTTCAGCGATGACAGTGCGTCCTGGTAGATCATTGCGAGTTCGTGACCCAGCAGCTTCTGACGCTCCTTGTGCGTCATCTTCAGCAGGTCGCGCCCCTGGTACAGGATTTCGCCCGTGATCTCAGCCCGGGGATCAATCAGACCCATGATTGCGAGGGCGGTGATTGACTTACCACATCCGGATTCGCCAACCAGACCCATGGTTTCGTTCTCGCGAACCGAGAAGGAAACGTGATCAACGACGTTCACGTCACCGTGGCGCGGGAACTTGATGCACAGGTCCTTGACTTCAAGAAGGACGTTGCCTGAAGTGACGGGGGCGAAGCGGTCGGTGCGGTGCTTCTCCACGATGCTCAGCTGGTCAATGCGTTCCTGCAGTGATTCAGCCTGCTCTGCGTAGGCAAGGCGCGGGTCGAGGAGCATGCGGTCCTCTTCGCGGTCACCGGAAACGGCCTTCACCTTCTGGTTTGAAGCAGGTGCGGCAACCATCGCGTCCGTGATGCCTTCAGACAGGATGTTGAGGCACAGCACGGTAATCATGATCATGATGCCGGGGAACGTGGCCGTCCACCACATGCCAGCCAGGATCGATCCGGAGGACGATGCTTCGGACAGGACGTTACCCCAGGTCGGAACCATAGTTGGCTGCAGGCCCGAACCAATAAAGGTTAGGGATGCTTCCAGGATGATCGCGTCAGCGACGAGGACGGTTGCGAACACGAGGACGGGTGCTGCAGTGTTGCGAACAACGTGCTTGGTGACGATCCACGGTGCCCTTGCACCTGAAACGATCACGGCGCGCACGTAGTCTTCACCGTATGCACTCATGACGTTCGCGCGGACGATACGTGCGATCTGCGGGGTGTAGACGAATCCGATTGCAAGAACGATAACGGCGACGATGCCGACAACGTTGTCAGCGTCTAGGCGCTTGGAGAACACGAGCACCATGACCGCTGCCATTGCGATGCCTGGGACTGCCATGATGACGTCCATGATGCGCATGATGACTTCGTTAACCCACTTGCGAGAAACTGCGGCAACAGCGCCGATAATAGCTCCGACAATGAGGGCGCCCAGCGCAGCGAGTAGGCCAATCGCGATCGAGTAGCGGCCACCGTACAGCAGGCGAGACAGGATGTCCCGGCCTACGTGGTCAGTGCCGAAGATGTGCTCAGAACTTGGTGCCACCCAGCTCGCAAAGGTTTGCGAGGGACTGTAGGGCGCGAGCAGAGGCGCGAATATGGAGAGCAGTACGACGATCGCGATCACGAAAATCGAGATCTGCGAACCGATAGACATGTTCCTGAATCGCGTGAACTTTGCGCCCGGTTGAGTTACTTTTTCGAGCTTCTTCTTTTTTGAAGTCATCGCTTATTACACCGACCTAATGCGCGGGTTGATGAGCAGGTACAGCAGGTCAACGATGATGTTGACGATGATGAACGCGATCGCAACTACGAGCACGCCACCTTGTACCAGGGTCACGTAGTTTGCCTGGATACCGGTTACGAGCACGCGTCCCATGCCCTGCAGGTTGAAGATGATTTCGATAACGACTGCGCCACCGATCAGGTAGCCGACTCGCAGGCCGAGCACAGTTACCGGAGTAATGAGGGCGTTTCGCAAGACGTTACGGGATATAACCACGGCTCGTGGGATTCCAGCACCAAGCGCGGTACGTACGTAGTCGGAGTCGAGTTCTTCTACCATCGACGTCCTCACAACGCGGGTCATCTGACCGATGACAGGAGTCGCGAGGGCGATAGCGGGCAGTAGCATACGTGCGAACCAACCGGAAAAATCGCCAGTCATGGAAGGTAGGGCTCCTGAGACTGGTAGGGCTCCTCCAACAAATGCAAGGACGAGGAGGGATGCGAGCCAGAAGGACGGGGTGCCGAGGAAGATTACCGATAGGACGCGGATGACCTGGTCTGGCCACTGGTCGCGGTAGATGGCGGCGATGACGCCTAGTGGGAATGCAAAGATGACGGCGATGATTAGGCCGAAGAAAGTTAGTTGAAGAGTGATTGGTAGAGCCGTACCTACAAGGTCTGACACGCGGTTGGCGCTACCCACACCATAGGATCCGAGGTCACCTTGGATCATGCCAACCAGGTAGTTTAGGTACTGAACCAGGAACGGGTCTTTCAAACCGTTGTCGATTCGGTATTGTTCGAGAGCTTCCGGCGTTGCAAATTCGCCGAGGGCGGAGTAGGCGGGGTCGATAGGTGAAAGATACATGATGAAGAAGACCAGTAAGGTCACTCCAATCACCATGATCGGCAGCGCTATCAAGCGTCGGCCCAGGAGTCTAATAAGATTATTCACAACCCATTTCCTGTTCTATCTGCGCTGAGAACTTATGGATGTATTCGGGAGATTTAAGCTTGTGAGGACGAAGGGGCGGGACAGGATCCCGCCCCTTCAGGTGTCCTACATGTGTTGTGTTACTCGACGGTTACGCCAAGTGCTGACAGGCCGGTGGTTCCAATACCCTGGAAGCCCTTGACCTTAGCTTCGTTCACACCGGTGATCATGGTGCGGTGGAACAGTGGGAATAGAGGTACGTTCTCAGCGATCAGGTCCTGAGCTTCGCCCCACTTGGCGTTAGCTTCGTCGCCCTCGTGCTGGGAAGCTTCAGCAACGATGTCGCGGAGCTTCTGGTAGTTCTCCGGATCAGAGGACTGCCAGAAGGTACGCTGCTGGGTCCAGACGTTGTCGCCGTACCACCAGTCGATGATGATGCCCGGGTCCTGACCGAATACTGACGGGTCGCCAGGAGCGATAGCAACGTCGTAGGTTGCGTCCTCAACGTCTGCGTAGTTTGCGTAGAGGTCGGAGGAAGCCATGGACTGAACATTAACCTTCAGGCCTGCGGCCTCTAGGTCCTGCTTGACCTGCGGGATCAGGTTGGAAATCCAAGCGTGGTCGGTCGTAATCAGCGTGACTTCGGAGAGGCCGGCGTCCGCGAAGGTTGCCTTTGCACCCTCGGTGTCCATATCGAACTGGGTTTCGGTCTTCTTGTAGGCCGGGTTAACTTCCGGCAGGAACGAGGTTGCGACCTGAGCATCGCCGAAGAGGCCCTGCTCAACGAGCTTCTCGCGGTCAATTGCCTTGTGGAATGCCTTGCGAACCTCGGGGTTGTTGAACGGTTCCTTCGAGGTGTTGAACATTACGAAAGCGTTGTTGTAGCCGGGGGTTTCCTGGATGGTCCAGCCAGCGCCCTCAACCTGGGACTTCAGGGTGGAAGGAACGGTTTCCATGATGTCGATCGTGCCGCCAAGTGCTGCCGACAGACGTGCCGAGTCATCCTTCAGGACATCCCAGTGCATCTTCTCTACAGTTGCGGGCTTGGAGCCGTTGTAGTGCTCGTTCGGAACTGCTTCAACAGCGGTGTCGGTGATGGACTCGTACTTGTACGGTCCGGTTCCGATCGGGAAAGCAGTCATTTCTTCCTGGGTGGAGGAAGCCGGGATCACCTTCACGTTGACAAGACGATCAGCAAGGTTAGCGAACGGGTACTTCAGCTTGAATACCAGCGTGCTGTCATCCTTGGCCTCAACCGAGTCGACCATTGAGAAGAACTGCTGGTAGATCGAGCTCGGGTCAGTGGTACGAGCCCAGGACTCCAGGTAGTCATCCGTAGTTACGTCAGTTCCGTCCGAGAACTTCGCGTCCGCACGTAGCGTAGCTTCGTACTCGGTGTCGG
>FZPS01000168.1_pt47 | contig 26959 bp, 29 predicted proteins | sample 1817821 | NCBI WGS metagenome assembly FZPS01 (sample SAMEA104158645, study PRJEB21678) | metagenome | place: Germany | collected 2015-04-21
ACGAGCCTTCAAAGCGTTTTTTTTATGCTGAATTAGAATACTATCCATGCTAATTTGCAAAATTTAATCTAGCATTGAATAAAGAGTCTTGCTATTGTCAATAATCAAAACATAATATTTTTGGAGGTTCAATATCATGCTTTATAGCCAAACCCCTGATTTTATGTCTTTTGTAAAGGAAAAAGATAATAGCAAAGAATACTTGCAAATGGATGAAATAATGAAGAAACTCTTTACCTTGAGCAATAAGATACCAATAATTGATTTTCTAAATGCTATTTATGGCGATGATTTAAGTTATGATGCAAAAATTACTTATAATAATACGGAGATAGTCAATTCTAATATATTTTTAGCACAGTTTAAAACTTTTCGTGCAGATATGTTCATAACTGCAATATATAAAGATAAAACTTTTGAATATGCCATCGAGTTTCAAACGGCTTTTGATAAGGATATTGCTATAAGGATTTTCAGGTATAGTTTTGAAAGAGCCATAAGATTAGATTATTATAGGAACAAAAATTTAGTAAGGCTGCAATTTCCAGAACCCTACATAATACTATTAGAAGAAGAAAGAAATGTTTCTGATGAACTAACTTTGGAGCTTTTAATACCAAAAGGGCAAGCAGTAAGATTCAATGTAAAGATCCTGAAATACTGGAACTATAATCTTGATAAGCTATATAGAGAAAATAAGTATCTTCTTTATCCTTTACAGGTTTTTAAATTACGTAAAGAAATGGAGTCTTTAAGAGCTAAAGGTATTGAAGGGACTGTAATGGAGAAACTTAAGGAGAAATTAAAATACACAATAGAAGAAACATTAAAAGCCATTGATAAAGCCTATGAAGATGGTAAAATAGAATTAACAGATTATGATGAAATGATAACTATTCTAATTAATTTAAATAGCTATTTACTTAGATCTTACAAGATAAAAGGAGAAATTGAAGAGGAGGTAGCCCGAATGATTAAGACCTTTTATGACCCTAAGGTTGAAGAAAGAGGAATAGAAAAGGGGATAGAGCAAGGAATTAAGCTAATAGCAACAAATATGATAAAGGACGGAGAGTCTAACGAGAAAATTAATAGGTATACAGGATTAGATGAAAAAGTAATTATGGAATTAAGAAAGCTAATAGAAGGAAAAGGTGAACACTAAGAAAGCGCATGTAGCTAAGATTTAGTGTGAGCTGACACCAAAAGTTAGAGTTTTGAGCAAGGTTATTTTAATAGCCTTGCTATTTTTTGACCAGTCGGTCTATTTATGATAAAATAAAAATGTTGACCGAGTGGTCTAAAGTATATAGAGGTGAAAAAGTTGAAAAGAGAAGAAAAAAACATGTTAATGAGGCAACAGATCATCAAGAGTGCTATAGCTGAATTTGGGCTTAATAGCTATGGAGAAGGCTCCCTAAATGCTATCTGTAAAAAAGGTAATATATCAAAGGGAATTATCTATCATTATTTTAAAGACAAGGATGAGCTATATTTGGCCTGTGTTAAGGAATGCTTTAATAGCTTAACTACTTTCCTTAAAAGTGAAAATATAAGCTTTAATAATGTTGAAGAGGCTATTGAAAAGTTGCTTGATTTACGTCATCAATTCTTTAAAGAAAATCCTGACTTTGGCAACATATTTACAAACGCCTTATTGCAGCCACCTAAGCACTTGCTAAAAGAAATAAAGGAAATAAAGGCTGAACTGGATAAATTCAATATAAATTTTTATGAACAAGTTCTTGAAAATGTGAATCTTAAAAGTGGTGTTTCCCGTGAAGAAGCAATTGAGTATTTTCTTATATTTCAAGAATCATTTAATTATTATTTCCACAATAAGGTTTACGGAGATTTTAGGAAGTTATTTACCGAACATGAGCTTAAATTAGGCAACTTATTAAAAATTATGTTTTATGGCATCGCAAAGGAGGACACAGAAAAATGAATTTACTAATACTAAGGCTTCTTATGGGAGTCTTAGTTGCATTTTTTGCAGGGAAACTTGTATCAAAGATAAAGCTTCCTGCTATTCTAGGATGGCTTTTAACAGGTATGATTTTAGGACCTCATGCCTTTGGTCTAATAAGTGATAAACTGTTAGATGCTAGTTGGTATCAAATTATATTGAATATTTTTGAATCTGTTATGGGGCTTATGATTGGTACTGAACTCGTATTGAAAGAGCTGAAAAAGTCAGGGAAACAAATTATAATAACAACCATGTTCCAATCTCTTATGACTTTCTTTGTAGTATCATTATTTTTTGGAACAATCTTTTATTTCACCAATATACCACTCTATTTGGCATTTGTTTTTGGAGGAATTGCACTTGCAACAGCCCCTGCACCGGCTTTATCTATAGTTAAGGAATTTAAAGCAGATGGTCCAGTAAGCAGGACTTTAATTCCTATGGCAGCCCTTGATGATATTGTTGCTATTGTAGTGTTTTTTAGCATTAATAGTTTTATTATTGCTGCTAATTCAGGAAAATCCACACCTCTATATTTGACACTAGCTATGATGATCTTATTACCAATTGCTATTGGAGTAGCAGTGGGAATAGTTGCCGGAAAGATCTTAAAAAAAGGAGCTTCTAGAAATAAAACCTTAATGACTACAGTTATGCTTATATTACTAGTTTCAACTGTAGGCTTTATATTTAACTACCTGATTTTAGCAGAAGCAGTACTGAACTTTATGTTAATAGGTATGGCCTTCTCTGCTACTTTTGCTAATATGGTATCTGAAGAAAGATTAGCAGAAATAGTTGATGTTTTCAGTCCCATTCTTCAACTCTCTCTGATGACTGTTATCTTAAATCTTGGTGCGCCTCTTGACTACCACTTGATTTTAGGTGCAGGAATATTTACAGCAGTATACATTATATCAAGGGCAATAGGTAAATATTCAGGTGCATTTATTGGAGCAAAGGTGACAGGATTACCCAAAACTGTGGAAGGATATTTAGGACTTACACTCTTGCCTCATTCCGGAGTTTCACTGGTTTTCACAGGAATCGCCACTACCACATTAAGTGCATTTGACCTCAGTTCTGCAGCTATACTCCAGGGAACAATAGCCGCTGCTGCTGTTATAAATGAGATTATTGCAGTTATCATAGCTAAAAAGGCTTTTCAGTGGGCTGGAGAAATAGACAATGAGACAGACATAAGCATTTCATCGGATTTAAAAGCAGGTTAAGGCATAGATTATAGAAGTGAAGGCATCTTTAAAAAGGTCTATAAAAGTTTGACTTTGTTATTCAAGCTGTCCTTGATATGTCTACATAGAGCATATCAAGGGCTTTATTTTAGGCAAATATGGTCTTTAATCCTATCCCACTTTAATTATAACACATTCTAAAATAAAGATAGCATATCAACGGTTTGGTGGTCCTACTTTACCACCTGTTTTCTTAATTATGGGAGCTGGTGCACAGATGATTAACTGGCCGGAAGGTTTTTGTTTAGAATTGGCTAGTCGAGGTCTCCATCTCATTCGATTTGACAATAGAGATGCAGGACTTTCTACTCACTTTTCTGATGGGCTTGTTCCGGATTTTGCCAGTATACAATCTGGTAATTTTTCTACGGTGACCTATACTCTCTCTGACATGGCAGCAGATACGGTAGGTCTTATGGATGCCCTTGGATATGATAGTGTACACCTGGTTGGTGCATCAATGGGTGGAATGATAGCCCAAACATTAGCTATAGAGTATCCCCAGAGGGTTCGGTCTCTTACATCCATGATGTCTACTACTGGCAATCAGTCCGTAGGGCAGCCTGACTATTCAGTGCTGGCTGGTTTAGGTGCTCCTCCATACCAAGATAGGGAAGGTTACATTCAATGGCAGATTCGATCAAGAAAAGCAATTGGTTCACCTAGGTATCCCTTGGATGAAAAGGATACTGCTGAAGTGGCAGGTCTTGCTTGGGATAGGGACCACGATTCCTTAAGTATGATGCGACAGGCTGCTGCAGTAATAAAATCAGGGGACAGAACAGGGAAACTTGATTCTATACAAATACCCACTTTGGTTATCCATGGCCAAGATGACAAGATGATAAATGTCAGTGGCGGAACTGCTACAGCAGCGGCTATTCCAGGTGCCCAGTTAGTTACATATGAAGGTATGGGTCATGGTTTGCCCAAACCATTATGGTCAGACTTTGCTACAAAGATTGCAGGTCTTATACATGGAGCAGAGTCCTTAAAGTAAAGGTAGCTGTCTTTAATAAAAAATCATGAAGATACCTTAGAACTTATGCAAGGAACCTATATTAAGATCTTATCCTCTGCCCATTTATATAAGCCTATGGGAAAACCTCTGGCATGGATCTTTACTATAGCAAAAAGACTTTACTTAGATAGGATCCGAAAAGATAAGAAAGTATTTAATGTGGAATTTACGGAGCTAGCAGATGACTTAAGATTTTCTTATATTACAAACCCTGAGGATAAAATAGTGTTAAAGGCCGCCTTAGATATATTATCAGAAGAAGAAAGAAACATAGTACTACTTTATGCAGTAACAGGTTTTAAGCATAGGGAAATAGCTGAAAACTTAGGACTTTCATTATCTACAACTCTTTCGAAATATCATAGAGCCTTAAAGAAACTTAGAAAGCATCTTATGGAAAGAGGTGAAAGTTATGAACGATAAAGAAATTCTAAATAGTTTAAAGAGTTCAATAAATGAAGCGCCAATTGATATATTGGACAACATAAAGAATGAAAAAATCGTTAAAATGACTGAACACGATGATATAACAAGACAAGAAAGCAAAAAAATGTTTTTAAAGCCAATGATGGCTGTTGCCTCAATAGCAGCTCTATTTTTAATATTTATAAATTTACAAATTCAATATAAAAAGCCAGATAGTCAGATTTATTTAGATATTAACCCTAGTTTTCAAATAACAACTAATAGAAGGGATAAGGTAATAGGGCTAAGGTCCTTAAATGAAGATGCAGAGGAGCTCCTTGAAGATATTGACTATAAGAATAGAGATGTATATCTAGTTACAGAGGAGATAATAGATTCCCTTCTAGACCATTCTTATATAGATAAAGCTGATGAAATAATGCTCCTGTCAGTTTATAACCAGGATGGGGAAAAGAGAAATAAGCAGGCAAATGAGCTAAACAAGAGAATACATCAGAAACTTGATGCCATTGATAAAAATCCAATTATATTGACTCAACCTCTTGAAAAGAGCAATACGGTAGAAGAATATGCAAAAAAATATAAGATCTCTGTGGGTAAAATGACCTTTATTAGAAATTTGATTATTTTAAATCCTAATCTAAAAACAGAGGATTTAATAGATATTTCCTTATCTGAGTTGATTGAGATTTCACAGAAGTATGAACTAGATATAGATAAGATTATAAATAGTAAGGATGTAGATAGAATAACAAAACCATCAAAGCCAATAACTATTGATGAAGATCCGAAAGATGATGACCAAGACGATAATGATGACTAAAAATGAAAAAGTAATAAAAAAATTAAAAACCATGCAATAAAATAAAGGCTTCAATCGTTAACTGAGTATAAAAGATAGGAGGATGTATTAAATGAATAAGAAAATAAAAATTGGAATTTTTACAGGTAGTATACTAATTGCGGTGGCTGTTTTGCTAGGTATTATAATAAATCAACCAGCCTATACTTTCACTATGGATGTAAATCCAAGTATTGAAATTAAGAGCAATAGACTAAATAAGGTTGTTGAGATTAATCCCTTAAATGAGGATGCAAAAAATCTTTTAAAGGATTTTAAGCATAAGGATAAATCCTTGCAAAAAACAATTGAAGATTTAGCTGATTTAATGGTTTTAAAAGGAAATAGAAAAGGATGAAGAATTGGTAGACATGTTTAGGTCAGCCATAACAGACAGTTGCTATCCTGATCCGTTCTTTAAGACCTTGACCATGGATATTGGTTATTATATTAACCGTGTTTTACCTAGAAAAATTAAGGTTAGGACAGATGGAAAAACTGCTAGTATGAAAGAAAGTTCGGGTACTTATTCTAAAGAAAAATTTCTAGAAGAAGTTTATATGACAGAGGAAGAATTTGACACTCTTGCTTCCTTGTTAAGAAATAAGAAAAATATCATTTTGCAGGGTGCTCCAGGTGTTGGTAAAACATTTGCAGCAAAGCGTCTAGCTTACGCTATTATGGGGGAAAAGGATGATGAATGGATTGAGTTTATCCAGTTTCATCAGAACTATTCCTATGAGGATTTTATTATGGGATATAAGCCACAGGGTCAAGGTTTTGAACTACAGCATGGTATTTTCTATGGCTTTTGCCAGAAGGCAGCCAATAAGCCTGATCAGCCATTTTTCTTTATTATAGATGAGATCAACCGTGGCAATATGAGCAAAATTTTTGGAGAACTGCTTATGCTAATCGAAAAAGACTATCGTGGTGTAAAGGCAACTTTTGCATATAGTGGTAAACCTTTTGCGGTACCAAAAAATTTATATGTAATTGGTATGATGAATACAGCAGATCGGAGCCTTGCCATGATTGATTATGCTCTCCGTAGAAGGTTTTCTTTCTTTGAAATGAAACCAGCATTTAATCATCCTAAACTGGCTGCTGCTCCTGCTCAGATATCTTGGAACGTAGACGATGGAGTTGTTGATTTTCTACCAGTAATGAAGACTGATATCACACTAAGCTTTGGCGAAAAAATTTTAATTATCGACACAAAGTACTATTCCCATACTATGCAGACTCATAAACAGTATGACAGCAGAAGCCTTCACTCCAGCAATTTATATCAAATTTTTACTTATGTGAAAAATAAGGATGTAGGGAATACTGGTAATGTAGCTGGAATGCTTTTGTATGCAAAAACAGAAGAAACTATACAGCAGATTGTGATTTCAAGATGGACGGCAATAAGATTTCAGTAAAGACTCTGGATTTAAACATATCCTTTCCAAATATTGCTGAACAATTGGATAGAATAGCTCTTACTTATTTTGAGGACACAATGTAAAATTAAGTAGAGGTTTCTGATTTTTACTTCAGTTGAAAAATACTTTTACATTTATATTCCAGAGAGTTCCGACGCCTAATAAGGGGTCTTTTTATATTCTTAAGGTATCACTAGTAATTAGATATCATATTTATATAATGAAGATTGCTTGTTAAAATTTTCTCACTATTTACCTTAGCTAAACTACTTTACTAAATAGGATGGCTATGTTAGTCTTTAAGGTGGAGAGGTAACTTTTATATTTATTTAGACAGAAAGGAAGGTTTTCATGCAGTATTTCATTATAGGCGTTATCTTTATTCTTGCCCTTTTTGCTATTCATTTTTCAAATAAGCGTGGGATACCTGCACTATTGTTATTTATTGTTCTTGGAATGGTGTTTAGTGGCATAGGTATTGAATTCGAGAATTATGAATTTTCTTATCACTTTTCTACCTTTGCACTTATGGTCATTATGTTTTATGGCGGATTCGGTACCAATTGGAAAATGGCCAAACCCGTTGCTAAAGAGGCCATTGTACTTAGTTCATTAGGTGTTGTGGTCACTGCCTTAGTCACTGGTTTGTTCTTACATTTTGTTTTGGGCTTTAAATTGTTAGAAGGGATGCTCATTGGTTCTATTGTTGGTTCCACCGATTTTGCCAGTGTTTCAAATATATTGCGTTCAAAAAACCTGAACTTAAAATATAACACCGCCCCTTTACTCGAGCTTGAAAGTGGATCTAATGACCCTACTGCTTATACAATGACTATGGTATTCTTATCTTTAATTATTGGATCGGAAATGTCTGCTCCCATTATGATTTTAACTCAGGTAGTCTTTGGAATTGGAATGGGTTTTATCTTTGCTTATGTTATAGGAAAGTTAATTAAAAAGCTTCCAATTGAAGCGGACGGGCTTTATGCTGTCTTTATGGTTTCTGCCATGCTTATTACATATTCCGCAACGGATTTTTTCAAGGGTAACGGTTACCTAGCCCTTTATATTCTTGGTATATGTCTTGGTAATATGGAATTCCGTGGTAAGCGTGATATTGTATTTTTCTTTGATGGCTTTACTCAAATTATCCAGATTGGACTATTTTTCATCTTAGGTCTGTTATCTAATTTTTCAAGATTTATCTATTCATTACCGATAGCATTGGCTACCTTTGCATTTATGGCCATGGTTGCTCGTCCAGTAGCGGTTTATGGACTCATGTTACCATTTAAGCTTAAACGTAATCAACTTAATATCATTTCTCTCGCTGGAATTCGAGGGGCCGCGGCTATTGCTTTTGCTATTATGGCTGTAAGTGGAAATGCAGATTTCTCCGGAGATATTTACCACATTGTATTTGGTATTTGTGTATTTTCCTCCTTGGTTCAAGGATCTTTAATGCCACCAGCGGCAAAAAAGTGGGATATATTAGATCCACGTGATACAGTCTTAAAGACATTCAACTATTATCAGAACAAGGCTGAGATTGGTTTTTTAGAAACTAGAATTCACCCTAATAGTGATATAGTCGGTAAACAGGTAAAAGATTTGAATTTAATATTTGACTTTATCGTTGCTAAGATTGAGCGAAATGGTAAAACCATTGTTCCTAGAGGACATGTAACTATAGAAGAAAATGACTTAATTGTCTTAGGTGGTGAGGTCCACTTTGATGAAAGTGGACAAGATCTTATTGAATTCACCATTCCTAGAGGTCATCAATGGGCAAATAAACACATAAAAGAACTAGATTTACATCATGACCGTCTAGTGGTGATGATACAGCGTGAAGGTAGCGAGGTTATCGTTCCAACTGGAGATATAAAACTTTTAGAAGATGATAAGATAATTATGCTAAATTTACAAGATAAAGCTTAAAATTTTCATATATAAGAGATAGAGAAGTAAAGTTATAGAAAAAGATGGCTCTGCAATTAATCTTTTGCAGAAGACCATCTTTTTTTATTTGTTTCCAAGTAACCAAGTGTTTAATTCATTTAGAGATGTTTAAAAATAAATTTGTAAGAGTAAAATAAAAAAAAGAAAAATTTAAAAAATATAGTTGACAAAACTTCAAAAATTGGTAGACTTATAATAGTGAAAATGATAATCAATATCAATTAAATAATAATAACATTTCATGCGCGCTGAAATAAAGATAAAGTATTTAAAACTTACATAGGAAAAATGGTATTGATTTGATAAATTTAACCCATTATTAATCGGATAGAAGGAGATATGTATGAAAAAATTTAAAATTTTAACCTTAACTGCCATTATATCAAGCTTTGCCTTAATTTTCACAGCTTGTGGAAAGTCAAGCAAGGGAAGTGATAAGTCTGACAATAGGGCTGATAAATCTGTAACAGTTGAAATCACTGATGTACACGGAACTGTTAAAGTGCCTGTAAATCCTAAGAATGTAGTTGCCTTAGATAATAGAACTTTTGAAACCTTAGCTGACTGGGGAATTAAACTAGCTGCCGCTCCAAAGGCTGTAATGACAGCAGATTCACCATATGTAAAGGATGAATCTGTACTAGATGTTGGAAATCATCGTGAGCCAAATCTTGAAATTATAGCAGCTGCAGATCCTGAACTAGTAATTGTAGGACAAAGGTTTGCTACTTTTTATGACGACATAAAAGAATTAGTACCAAATGCAGCGGTTATTGATTTAAACTTTGACGTTTCTGAAAATGCAGATTCCCCAGGAGAGAACTTAGTAGATGGACTTAAGAATTCTACAATTGCCCTTGGAAAAATATTTGATAAAAACCATGAAGCTAAAGAATTAACAGATTCTTTTGATAAGGCTATAGAAAATGCTAAATCTGCTTATAATGGGAAAGATACAGTTATGAGTGTTGTGGTTTCTGGCGGATCTATTGGTTTCTCAGCTCCTTATTCTGGACGTGTTTGGGGTCCGATGTATGAAATCTTTGGATGGGTACCAGCTTTAGAAGTTGATGGTTCTTCTTCAGATCATCAAGGGGATGATATTTCTGTTGAAGCTATAGCACAAAGTAATCCAGATTGGATTTTCGTACTAGATAGAGATGCAGCAGTATCTTCCGCAAGTGAAGCAGTTCCTGCTCAGGATGTAATTGATAATTCACCTGCCCTTAAAAACACAAAAGCTGTTTCTAGAGGGAAGATAGTTTATGCACCAAAAGATACTTACACAAATGAATCAATACAAACTTATCTTGAAATATTTGAAATCCTTGCAAGTAAATTAGCTGAATAAGATAAAGGAGTATAGGGTAGTGCTAAAACGTAGAGACCATAAAATTAATCGGGCTGAGAATTCTCAGCCCCAACCTTTTAATAAAAATAAAATATGGACTAAACAATTTATTTTTGCAATTATTGTTGTTATTATTTTAGCAATCATATCATTGTCTACTGGAGTTTATGACATACTTGGCCAGAAAGATGGAACAGCTATGTTTTTCATAACACGTGTTCCCAGAACAGTTGCTCTGATGCTTACTGGAGCTGCCATGTCAATGTCAGGATTGGTAATGCAGCTTATTACACAGAATCGTTTAGTGGAGTCTACAACTACAGGAACTATAGAATGGGCAGGTTTGGGACTTGTTTTTGTTTACTTATTATTTCCTGCACCAACCTTAGTGCAAAGAATGACTGGTGCAATCATTTTTTCTTTTATAGGAACTATGATATTTTTCTTCTTCTTAAGAAGAATTAAACTTCGCTCATCTTTAATTGTTCCTATTATTGGCATGATGTTAGGAGCAGTTATTTCTGCCATTTCCACTTTTATTGGTCTTCTTTTTCAAATGACACAAAACATTGAATCTTGGTTTGTTGGCTCCTTTGCACAAGTCCAAGTTGGAAGATATGAATTCTTGTGGATGATTGTTATAGTAACATTCTTTATTTTCATCTATGCAGATAGATTGACTTTGGCGGGATTAGGTGAAGATATAGCCACAAGCCTTGGAGTAAATTATAATTTAATAGTTATTCTTGGTACAGGTCTAATTTCTTTTGCTGTTGGAATAGTTGCAGCTGTTATTGGAAACTTGCCTTTTTTAGGTTTAATTGTACCAAATATTGTTTCAATGTATAGAGGAGATGACCTTAGGACTAATTTGCCCTGGGTATGTGTCCTAGGAATGGGCACCATCACTGCTTGTGACATAATTTCAAGAACAATTATAATGCCTTTTGAAGTACCAGTTTCCTTGATACTTGGAACATTAGGGGCAGTAGTATTCATTATAATTTTGTTAAGACAAAGGAGGCTAAAATGTTAGTGGTAGAAAATTATATAGAGGAAAATTTAAATATCCATGCTAGCCTTCATAATAAAGATAGATCAGCTAGAGCTTTTTCTTCTAAGAAAGAAGAAAGGCGCTATTGGATTTTGTTAATTACCTTCATTGCTCTGGGAGCTCTTTCTGTCTATGGTCTATTGGTTTATAACAATCCAGTTCCAATAGATTCTCCTTCTTTTATCCCAGTTGTTAGAAGAAGGATGGTAGCAGTTGTTGCAATGATTATTGCTGCAATTTGTCAGAGTTTATCCACAGTTGCTTTTCAATCCATAACCAATAACAGGGTAATAACACCTTCACTTTTAGGCTTTGAAGCCCTTTACACTACAATTCATACCAGCACCATGTTTTTTCTTGGAGCCAGTGCATTTATAAGTTATAGCGGTATTGGATCCTTTGTAATTCAGGTTGTGCTGATGGTTTTGATGTGCTTGATACTTTATGGATGGTTGCTTTCAGGCAAGTATGGAAATTTACAACTTATGCTTTTAGTGGGCGTTATCATTGGAACTGGCCTAAGATCCTTGTCATCTTTTATGAGAAGACTCCTTGAACCTTCTGAATTTGATATTTTGCAGGCCAGACTATTTGGTTCAGTGAATAATGCCGACTCTGATTATTTTCCTATTGCAATTCCAATTGTAATAGTTGCAGCCTTTCTTATCTTTGCCAATGCTAGAAAGTTAAATCTATTGTCACTGGGAAGATGTGTTAGCACTACTTTGGGACTTAAGTATCAAGGTAATACTATTTATACTCTTGTATTAGTGTCTGTTTTGATGTCAATTTCAACAGCTTTAGTTGGACCACTTACTTTCTATGGTTTTTTAGTTGCAACTTTGGCTTATCAAGCGGCCCAAACTTATGATCATAGATATATTTTCCCAATGGCTCTTGCTATAGGATTTTTGGTCATAACAGCTGCCTACTTTTTTATGTACCATATATTTAACGCTCAAGGTGTAGTATCGGTTATTATTGAAATGTTTGGTGGAATAACATTCTTAATTGTAATTCTAAGGAAGGGGACTCTATGATAAATATTAGTAATGTAAAAAAGGCATATTCTGATGAGGTAAAAATAGGACCTTTAAATATAGATATACCAAAAGCAGGACTTACTTCTTTAATTGGACCTAACGGTGCTGGTAAGTCTACCACACTTTTAATGATTGGGAGACTTTTACATATGGATGAAGGCCAAATTAAGGTGGCAAATTGGGATGTATCTGAATCTAAGTCAGAAGATTTAGCAAAGGTTTTGACCATCCTGCGACAAGAAAATCATTTTGTAACTAGGCTTACTGTTAGGCAACTAGTTGGCTTTGGACGTTTTCCTTATTCTAAGGGACGACTAACAAAAAAGGATGAGGCTATTATATCTAAATATATTGATTTTTTAGGTTTGACTGATTTGGAAAATAGATATTTAGATGAGCTCTCCGGTGGTCAAAGGCAAAGGGCATATGTAGCAATGGTTCTGTGTCAAGAGACAGAATATGTGCTGCTAGATGAACCCTTGAATAATCTTGATGTTGCTCGTTCTGTTCAAATGTTGGAACATTTAAGGCATGCTGCCAATGAATTTGGCAGAACTATTGTGGCTGTTCTACATGATATAAATTTTGCTGCCAAATATTCTGATAGAATTTGTGCTATGAAAGATGGAAAGATTGCTGCTTTTGGCACAGTTGAAGAAATCATGAAATCGGATCTTTTAACAGATATTTTTGAAACTAAAATAGAAATTATTGAAGGTCCTTATGGTCCAGTGGCAATATATTAGCTTAAAAATTGTTTTTCCCAAGATAATGTTATAATATATAGTTAAGAAAGTACTGAAAACAGAAGATATCAACAATGATATCAATACTAGCAATTTATACTTTAACATGTAAGAATAAAAAACAAGTATTGGAGGAAAAGCATTGAAGTTTATTTCATGGAATATTGATTCATTAAATGCAGCATTGACAGCTCCTTCAGAACGAGCTATCTTATCACGAAAGGTATTAGATACTATTATAGAACAGAAGGCAGATGTTATTGCAATACAGGAAACAAAGTTACCAGCTAAAGGGCCCACAAAAAAGCATTTGGAAATTTTGAAGGAAAAGTTTCCGGATTATGAAATTGTATGGAATAGTTCAGTGGAACCAGCCCGTAAGGGTTATGCAGGTACCATGTTTTTGTATAAGAATGATTTATCACCAGCTGTTACTTACCCTAAAATTGGAGCGCCAAGCACCATGGATTCTGAAGGAAGGATAATCACATTAGAATTTGATAATTTCTACTTAACGCAGGTTTATACACCTAATGCAGGGGAGAATTTGAATCGTCTGTCAGAACGTGAAATTTGGGACATTAAATACGCTGATTATCTAGTAAGCCTAGATAATGAAAAGCCGGTGATTGCAACAGGTGATTTTAACGTAGCCCATAAAGAAATAGACTTGGCCCATCCTAACAGCAACCGTAATTCAGCAGGTTTTACTAATGAGGAGCGTCAAGGTTTCACCAATCTATTAGCAAAAGGTTTTACAGATACCTTCCGTTATATTCACGGAGATGTAACTGGAGCATATACTTGGTGGGCTCAGCGAGCTAAAACTAGTAAGATTAATAATTCTGGCTGGAGAATTGATTACTGGTTAGTTAGTGATCGAATAGCAGAAAAAGTAACTAAATCTGAAATGATTGATTCAGGTCCAAGACAGGATCATGGTCCAATATTACTGGAAATAGATTTATAGTTATAGATAATAAGTGATAATTATATCCTTGTTCAGAGGTCTTAAACCCTTGCTATGTGTCTAGGGACACAGAGCAAGGGTTTATTTTTATATTTTTGTAGAAAAATTAGTTGGCCCTAACATAGTGTCATAGTTTATAATACCTGTGGAGGAGATAATATGAAAGAATACGGAGAAAGCTTTCCTGAATTTTTAAAAGCTGCAATAGATTTTTATGTAGGTGATTAATATGAAAGAGCATGAAAATATTAGTTCTTACCATAGGTTTTATTCTGCCTTGAATTTTGACAGAGCAGGTCTATTTAAATTAATAAAAGATGAATATGGATGTGCTACTGTACTATATCCTGGATCTTCTATTCATATAACTCCTTCTTTCTATTTTCAACATCTTGTTTATGTGGATATCAGCGAAAAAGCCAAGGAGTTTTTTCAGGATAGTGAAAATATATTGACTTTTGTAAGCAGCAATAAAAAATATAAGCAGTCAGCTTTAGAAGACTCATCTCTTAGATTGGAGGCACTAATTCGCAGGAAGGGCAAAAAATATCATATAGAAAAAGGTAGAGATGAAAAGAACCTTAAAGCACTGCAAGGCCATAGAATGCCATCAAAAGGCATGAGGAATACAAGCAGTGGAATGGAATACAGGAATTTTATTAAAGAAGGCCCTTGAAGGGGCAGCATCCCAGGGAGCAGAAACAGAGTTTATTCATCTTTATGATCTAAATTACAAAGGCTGCACCAGCTGTTTTGCCTGTAAAATGAAAGATGGCAAAAGCTACGGTAAGTGTGCTGTCAGGGATGAATTAACACCGATCCTCAGAAAAATTGAGGAGTCTGATGGTATTATACTTGGCTCACCAGTGTATTTTGGAACAGCTTCAGCTGAAACTTTAATTGTTACAGATACTTATCAATTTGATGATTATTCAAAGTATGTAGCAGAGCTATTTGATGCTGATGAAAAAGCAAAAAGACGAAAAGAGGTATTTCCTACTGATTGTCAAAAGGCCTTTGAAATGGGGGCGAGGATTGCTCAGCAAAGCAATATCTAGTTGCTATATTAAAAGATAGAATATGCAGTTTGTTAAAAGAAAAAATAAATACCCTACGCAAAATCTTTGCGGAAGGGTTATTTATTTTGCTATTAGGAGTTGATTTATTCGTTAACATATGTTGCTCTTAACATATGTTAACGAATAAGGAGGTCTGAATATGTCAATTAATTTTGCAATTTTAGGGATACTAAGCTACAAGCCAATGACCGGATACGATTTAAAGAAGATTATTCAAGACTCTACTTTCATGCCTTGGTCAGGGAATAACAATCAAATTTACAGGTCCCTAACAAAGTTACTTGATGAAGGTTTGGTAACTAATGAAGTGCTGCATCAGGAAAGTTCTCCAACAAAAAAGGTTTATTACATAACTAATGAAGGGCTTACTGCTTTAAAAGGTTGGCTTCTTTCTCCAGTTGAATCAAATGAAATTAAAAAGCCTTTCCTAGTTCAACTTGCATTTTCTAAACAACTGAATACTAAAGAGTTAAATGAATTGATAGATGGCTATGAAAAACAAATAAAAGATGAAGTATAGCTTAGTTAGCAATAATGAACTAAAATATCTTCATTTTAATGATTCAGACACTAAACTTGAAACAGAAAAGGATATTTCAGATATCATTGCTGCATTAGTAGAACATAATAGTCAGTTTCTTTTGTTTGACAGTGAAACACTTTCACCAAGCTTCTTTCAACTAAAAGGTGGACTAGTTGGAAATCTAATTCAAAAGCTTTCCATGTACCATATTAAATCGGCAATTGTTATAAAGGATATTCATAGCTTGAAAAGTGATTTTATAAGTGCAGTTGTTGATAACAAAGAACAGAATGTTCTTAAACTTTGTACAAATATTACAGAAGCAGAAAATTGGTTTTTAAGTTTAAAGGATAAAGCAATATAACAAATATTCCAGATGAAATACTTGAAGAAATTATGTGATAAGGAGATAGTTAAATGATAGATTATACTTATTTAGGGGAAAACAATTCAATTGTATATGTTGAGAGCCAAGATATCCTGATAACCGATTCCCAATCGACTCTTGACCTGATAATGACCATAGTGTACGAGAAAGAATGTAGTAGAATAATATTAGACAAAAAGGTAATAACTGAGGATTTCTTTAGCCTTCCCCATGTATTCATGGTAACATAATAGGGCATATTTTATATATAAAATGAGTTTTCACAGGACTAGCTGAGCTAATAGACATATTACAGGTATAAATTAACTTTGACAAAATCGTAAAAATAGTTTAGCGTTAAAGTATTCGTAAAAATTAGTTTAGCGTTAAAGTGATTGGAGGCAAGGCATGTTTGAAACAGATGTAGCAATGGAGCTTAAGCAAATAAATAGTAGGCTTGGGCAATTAATGCAGCAAAATATAAGTAAATGTGATTTAAGAGTTGGTTTACTTAATATAGCAATGCTAGTTAAAAAATATCCCCATAAGAATCAGAAGGATCTTGCTAAAGAGTTGAGATTTACAGAAGGTGCTATGAGCCATGCTGTAAAAAGACTTATTCAGGAAAATATCCTTGAGAAGATACCTTTAGAGTCTGATATGAGATACAACAGACTAGAAGTAACAGAAAAGGGAGAGAAATTTATCAGGGATTATGAAAGCTGTATACACAAGGTTTTTAAGCAGATCTTCATAGGATTTAAAGATGATGAATTAAAGGAACTACATACTTACTTAAAGAGAATCAATTCTAATTTAGAAAAGATGAGTAGTAAAGAAATAGAAAAGTTATAGAATAGGAGGACATAGATTGAAGAAGTTACTACCTTTAATGAAGAAGTATATTATGTTTGCATTATTAAGTCCAATTTTTATGATTTTAGAGGTATTAGGAGATGTAATTGTCCCTTATCTTATGTCAAGAATCGTAGACGTTGGTATTGCAAATCAGGACATAGACTATATTGTAAAAACTGGAGTTATAATGATATTAGCGGCGCTTTTGGCTATGTTTTTCGGAGTGTCCAGCTCCTTTTTTGGTGCCAGTGCCGGATATGGCTTTGCTGCAGAAATAAGGCAGAAGCTTTTTGAGAAGATTCAAAGCTTTTCCTTTGCTAACTTAGATTCCTTTACAGTGTCATCACTAATTACACGACTAACAAATGACTGTAATACCATAGGTCAGGTAACTATGATGAGTCTGAGAATGGCAATTAGGGCACCTTTTATGATGATTTTTGCCCTCTTTATGGCCTTTAGGGTAAACTCATCTTTAGCAAGAGTTTTTCTAATATCCCTGCCGGTTTTAGCTATTGCAATAACCATTGCATTAAGCAAGGCAAGACCACTTTTTCTAAAGTTTCAAACCCATGTTGACAAGGTCAATGGAGTTATTCAGGAAAATTTAACTAATATGAGAGTTGTTAAGTCTTTTAATAGGCAGGACTTTGAAGAAGCTAAATTTAAAGAAAAAAATGATAGCCTTATGAATACAGCCTTAAAAGCTATTTCCTATGTAATCTTTTTGATGCCTATATTTAATCTGGTTGTTTATTCTACAATTATTGCAATATTGTGGTTTGGAGGTAAACAGATTACAATAGGCAGCACTAGTGGAGGAGCTCTTATTTCCTTTATAACATATATTACACAGGTCCTTATGGCCTTGATGATGATATCTATGTATTTTATGAACCTTTTACGTGGTGTGGCTTCTGTATCAAGAGTTTTGGAAGTAGTAAATACAGAGTCTGAAATAAAGGAAATAGATAATCCTGTTAGAGAGGTAAAAGACGGTAGCATATCCTTTGAGAATGTAAGCTTTATCTATCCAGGAAGTTCTGAGAAGACCCTTACTAATATTAACTTTGAAATTAGATCTGGTGAAACATTAGGTATCATAGGTTCAACAGGTTCATCAAAGTCTACTTTGGTTCAGCTGATACCCAGACTTTATGATGTTACAGAAGGCTCTGTAAAGGTAGGAGGAGTAGATGTAAGGGAATATGATTTAGAGCTTCTTCGAGATAAGGTAGCCTTTGTATTACAGAAGAATACTTTATTCTCTGGTACTATAAGAAGCAATATGAAGTGGGGTAATGAAAATGCTACAGACCAAGAGATTATTGAAGCCTTAAAGCATGCTCAAGCCTGGGAATTTGTATCAAGGTATGATGATGGATTAGATCATATTGTAGAGCAGAATGGCGACAACTTTTCTGGTGGACAAAAGCAAAGATTAACTATTGCCCGTGCTTTAATGAAGTCTCCAAAGGTTATTATATTAGATGACTCTACAAGTGCTGTAGATATGACTACAGATGCCAAGATTCAAAAGGCCTTTAAAGAGGATCTGCCAGATGTAACTACAATTATGATAGCTCAGAGAATTTCATCAATACAGCATGCTGATAGGATAATTGTTATCCATGAGGGAAATATAGAATCTATAGGAAGCCACGATGAATTGATGGAAAAATCTCCAATCTATAGAGAGATACATGAATCACAGCAGAAAGGAGTGATTGGAGAATGATAAATAAGAAAAGTAAGGCTGCATTTAGGCCAAAGGATCCAAAGAAAACACTTATAAGGCTCTTTAGCTACTTTAAATTTTATAAACCTTTATTTATATTAGGAATACTTTCTATAATCTTCGCAGCTATGGCAGAGGTAGCTGCTAATGGAATGCTAAGTCCAATAATAGACGTGTTTGTTACTGGTAAACCCTTAAGTGACGCTATAAAATATATCCTAATAATGGCGGCTATTGTTTTGGTTGTTGCCCTTGGACAATATATAGGTAATCGAACTATGGCAGGGTTAGCTCAGAAGATAATTCATAGAATACGTGAAGAAATGTTTGCACACATGGAAAAGTTGCCAATTTCATACTTTGACACCCATTCTCATGGGGAGCTTATGTCTAGCTTTACAAATGACGTGGATATGTTAAATCAGTCATTAGAGCAGGCAGTATCACAGATAATTGTATCTATAGTAACTGTTGTAGGTACCTATATAATGATGATTATCATAAGTCCTCTACTGACCTTTGTAGTAACTGTAATGCTGCTACTTATGTTTATCATTATTAAGTTTATTGGCTCAAAATCTGCTAATTACTTTAGAAATCAACAACTTAGACTTGCAGATATGAATGGATATATTGAGGAAATGATGTCAGGTCAGAAGGTAGTTAAGGTATTTAACTACGAAGATAGAGCTATTGAAGACTTTAAGAATAGAAACGATGAACTTAGAAAAGCTTCCTCAAGAGCATCTACATTTGGAGTTATGCTAATGCCCATAATGGGAAATCTAACCTTTGTTGTTTATTCTGTAATAGCCATGCTAGGTTCCTTTATGGTTATTAAGAATACTCTTACTGTAGGTAATATTGCAGCCTTTTTACAGTATACCAGAACTATATCAAGACCTATAACAATGGTGTCTAATCAACTTAATACCTTGTTTGCAGCTCTTGCTGGTGCTGAGAGAATTTTCAACTTCTTAGATGAGAAAATTGAAAGGGACGAAGGAGATGTAACAATAGGAAAAGACAGGGATGGAAAGCCTTGCTGGAAGGTACCACAAGAAGATGGAACTTATGAATATGTTCCTATAAATGGCCATATAACCTTTAAGGATGTAGATTTTGGCTATGTTCCTGGAAAACAGGTTCTAAAGAATATTAATCTCTTTGCAAAGCCAGGACAAAAGATTGCCTTTGTTGGTTCTACCGGTGCTGGTAAAACTACAATTACTAATCTTATAAACAGATTCTATGAAATCAATGATGGTACAATACTTTATGATGGTATCGATATAAGAAGAATAAATAAGAAGGACTTAAGAAGTACTATGAGTATAGTTCTACAAGATGTTCACCTATTTAAGGGAACAGTAGCAGATAACATCAGATATGGTAGACTAGATGCAACAGATGAGGAGATTAAAGAAGCAGCAAAGCTTGCCAATGCTCACTATTTTATTAAACACTTACCTCAGGGCTATAATACAATGCTAACTACTGATGGGCAGAACCTATCCCAGGGTGAAAGGCAGCTTCTATCCATAGCAAGGGCAGCTATTGCAGACCCAGTGATCCTTATACTGGATGAAGCCACATCCTCTGTAGATACAAGAACTGAAAAGCTAATATCAGAGGGGATGGATAAGCTTATGGAAGGAAGAACAACCTTTGTAATCGCCCATAGACTTTCTACAGTTCGAGATTCTAACGCTATTATGGTACTTGAACAAGGAGAGATAATTGAGCGTGGAAGCCATGATGATCTAATGAAAGAAAATGGACGTTATTATGCATTAAATGCTGGAACAATTGAACTAGATTAAGATAGTAAAATCGGAAACATTCAATATCATGATTAAGTATTAGTGATATTGGAATGTTTCCGATTTCTTCAAAAAAGAAAATACTATAGTGGAGGTCACTATAAATGAATGATAAAGTTTATGAATTCGAAGCGGAAATAAAGAAAGTTCCTGATATTGACGGTGCTTATATTGAAATACCTTTTGATGTAAAGCTGAATTTGGCAAAGGTAGAGTGCCTGTTACTGCTACCTTCGATGGAGAAGTATATGAAGGAAGTCTTGTTAAAATGAAAACACCCTGCCATATTATTGGAATTAGAAAAGATATCCGGGCTAAAATTGGCAAGGAGCCTGGTGACACTATAAAAGTTACTATTAGGGAAAGGGCCAGGGAAAAGTCCCCCTTGTGGAAATGTCCAAAATGCGGACGGCAGTTTAAGAAGGAGAAGCAGGGCCACTTCTGCGGTGAAAAACCGACAAATATTGATGACTATATTGCTGCTCAGCCTGAAAATGTTAGACCATTTCTAAATCAAGTCCGTGATACTATCCGCAGGACACTGCCAGAAGCAGAGGAGCGTATCTCCTGGAGTATGCCAACTTACTGGAAAAAACATAATATTATTCATTTCGCATCATTCAAAAAGCATATTGGATTGTATCCTGGGGATAAGGCTGTTGAAAACTTCCGAGAGAAACTGGCGGAGTACAAGACAAGCAAAGGGGCTATACAGTTCCCCTATGATAAACCACTACCCTTGGAACTGATTGCAGAGATTGCAACATGGTGCTATGAAAGGGAAAGTCATCATTAAAGACATGAAAGCTTAGGCTTTTATGTCTTTTTTTGACCTCAGTATGAGTCTAAACTAATGGAGGGAATTAAAAGCAAAAGTTAATTGGAAGTATTTGACATAAAAACCTTAGTGTTTTAAACTTATATTATCAATTAACTACTATATCTATATGAACTTGTGTATATATTTACAGTGACAGCTATAAGTCATGAAGAATCCGGTAGTAGAGAACTAGCGGATTTTCTTTTTATTATTCCTTCCGTATAACTTGGTCCTGTTTTTAAGTATACTAGAATAAGTAGCATTTAAGTCCTTTGTTTAGGATCTCATATTCCTATTCTAGAATATGTTCTAAAAGGTTTGCCATGAAATAGAATTTAGCTTAAAAAAGAGAAAGTAGTATTAAATTATATGAAAAGACTGGAGGAATGTAAAATGAAGAGGATGGTAAGACATAAGGTTAAAGGTTTTAGAACTACAGATGGAGCAGGAGTAAATTTAGTAAGGGTTTTGGGAAATAATACAGTGCATATTTATGATCCTATTTTGATGTTAGATTCTTTTGACAGTGAAAATCCTGAGGAATATACAGCAGGATTTCCAATGCATCCTCATAGAGGTATTGAAACTATAAGTCTTTTATCTAGTGGAAAGATGGTTCATAGAGATAGTCTGGGCAATGAAGATACAATTACTGACGGAGAAGTGCAATGGATGACAGCAGGGTCAGGTATATTACATGAAGAAAAATTACCTCCATCAGATAGGTTACTTGGAGTACAGCTTTGGCTAAATATGCCAAGGGAAAGCAAAATGGCTTCCCCAGAATACTACAGTATAAAGAAAGAGCAAATAGAAGAAATTCAAATAGAGGGTGGAACATTAAGGCTGATCAGCGGACAGTACAAAGAACATGGAGGTTTTCAAGGAAAATATTCTCCCCTTGACTACTATCATATTTATTTAAAAGCAAATAAAAAATTTACAATAGAAATGGAAATGGATAAATCCGTATTATTATTTTTATTATTAGGAGATGCAAAAGTAGCAGATGAAGTTATAAGTGAAAAGACAGCAGTAAAACTATCAGGAGGAACTTCAGTAGATATAGAAGCTCTAGATGAAGACATACAGATATTATATATTAGTTCAAATAAACTAGATGAACCTATAGTCTGGGGAGGACCTGTAGTGATGAATACAAGAGAAGAACTAGAATTGGCATTTAGGGAGCTTGAAAATGGAAACTTTTTAAAAGAAAATGTAGATTATTGATAAAGATCCTTCTGTGACCGTCCATGATAAAGGATGAGATTCTACAAGATAAGCTGTAGAATCTCTTTTTTTTACAGAAGCCTCTATTAAATTGCTCTTTAACCATTAATTATAGTATGATAATGTAAAGAAGATTATATTGAGTATGAAAAAATAGCCAATGAATTGGACATGCTTATTAAGAACTTGAAGTGTGATCCATTGGATTTTAGTTAAATAGAGTTTTATAGTAGGATGATATTTTAGGAGGATTAAATATGGATGTAAGAAAGTTTTTGGACATTTTATTGATAGCAGAAAGACTGAAAGATACAACCCGCCATTGCTTTACTTCCAAAGGCAGGAAGGAGAGTGTGGCAGAACATAGTTGGATGATGACCTTGATGGCTTTCTTTATGAGGGACGAGTTCCCCGAAGCTGATATGGATAAGGTTATTAGAATGTGCATTATTCATGACTTAGGAGAATGCTTTACTGGAGATATTCCTGTTTTTGATAAGAATGAAACTCATGAGCAGATGGAAGAAGAGCTTCTCTACAGCTGGCTTCAATCCTTGCCAGAAAATTATGCAGTAGAAATGCAGGAACTTTATAAAGAAATGTCAGAGCTTAAAACTATTGAAGCTAAAATTTATAAAGCTATTGATGGTCTTGAAGCAGTGATTCAGCACAATATGTCTGACTTATCTACTTGGATTCCCAAAGAATATGAGCTTAATTTAACTTACGGAGATGATAGGGTGGATTTCTCTGATTATTTGAAAACTTTAAGACAAGCTATTCGTGAAGATACCATAAAAAAGATTGAAGAAGGAATGTAAAAGCTAATTAGGACCTAGTGTTCTAGTTAGCTTTTTTCCACTGTAAAAGGAGGAATTAACTATTTCTTAAACTCACTATTTTTTCAAACCAATATTCTATATGAGATTTATCAGGACTATTTTTTAAATAAACAAATTAAAAGGATGGCTAATATTGAAATTTCTTATTGGAATTTCTTTAAGATAACCTTGAGATAGTTCTTTCTTTACCGCTTCTCGATACATAAAAGTGATACCAATAAAGGTCTCATTGGATATTAGTTTATATTCAAATTGATTTTGATTAAAATGACCCTTTAGCAAGGCAAAAGCTATTTTACCCTCCCAAAGCATTGTCTGCAGAACATGAGTGTTTTCTACAAACATTGAAATATTAATCTGCAAGGCTTTGCCTTCCTTGGTAAGAGAAAAGTTCTTACCCTTCCCTGAAATCAAAGGTACTTGATAGTGATTCTCTAAAAACTGAATATGCTGTGACACAGCAGGTTGTGTCATGTTTAATTTCTGTGCAGTCATTGTATAATTACAAGTTTCGCAAAGTGTAAGGAATGTCTTTAATCTATAATCTAGCATTGGAAACCTCCATATAAGTTAAATTTATATAAATATAAAAAATTATAATTTCATTTTATATAAATAAGGGAGAATAAAATTCGTTTTAAATGCCAACTGGAACATTGTGTTCTGCTTGGCTTTCTCTTTTGCAATTTTTACATAGTAAATTGAAAAATCCTGTGGTAAAATGTATAGATATCTAATTTCACAGTTTAATTTTAATATAGAAGACAAAAACTAGACTTATAATTTGCTATAAGATCCTTTTGGAGGTAGAAAATGAAAAAGACACTTAGATTATATCCAAAAGTTGATAGGAAGTTCTTAAGTAATATGCTTAAAATAGCTTTTCCTATTATGCTTCAAAATTTGGTTACATCCTCTGTTAATATGGCAGATACAATTATGGTGGGAAAATTAGGAGAAGTAGAAATAGCTGCCGTTGGTATAGCCAACCAGTATTTTTTCTTTTTTAGCATGATTCTTACAGGCTTGTGTGGAGGATGTAGTGTTTTTATTGCTCAGTACTGGGGCAAGAAAGATTATACAAATATTAAAAGAATTCTTGGTTTAGGATTAGTATCAGTTTTACTTGTTTCTCTAGTTTTTATGACTGCAGGCTTTATTAATCCTGCAAAGATAATTTCCATATTTAATAAAGATTACATAGTTATGGATCTGGGCGGGAAATATTTATTTATCGTATTATTTAGCTATATTTTTACTGCGGTGACCTTTGTATACAGTTATTCTTTACGTTCAATAGGAAATACTGTTGCCCCTTTAATAGTTAACATAGTATCACTTATATGCAATGTGTTTTTTAATTATATTCTAATATTCGGAAAACTTGGTGCCCCTGCCTTAGGGGTAGAAGGGGCTGCAATTGCCACTTTAATAGCTAGGGTAGTTGAAACAATAATACTTATATTTTTAGTCTATAAGGATAAAGGAGTATTTGCAGCAAAGTTAACAGAATTAATAGATTTGAACTGGGACTTTTTCAAGAAATCCTATAGAATTATTATTCCTGTCTTGCTCAATGATGTATTATGGGCAGCGGCCAGCCTTATTTATTCCCTAGTTTATGGTCGCATGGGTACTGGAGCTACAGCTGCTGTTCAGATATGTACTACTGTAAATAATTTATTTATGGTAGTAACCTTTGGAATGGCAAGTGCATCAGTTATTATGATTGGCAATAGCATAGGAGAAGGAAAAGAAGACCAAACCATAGAATATGCTAAAAAGTTTTTGTCAGTTTCTGTATTTGTAAGTGTAATTTTAGCTTCAATTTTAGCCTTAACAGCTCCATTTATATTAACCTTGTTCAATGTTTCTGAAACAGTAAGGAACAGCACCTTAATTATGCTCTACATAATTTCTATAATATTTATTGTTAGATTTTTAGGAATGATTATAATAGTAGGTATTTTACGAGGGGCTGGAGATGCAAGAAGTTCATTGATGATAGAGGGCTTTACTATGTGGTTTATAGGAGTTCCTTTAATTATTATGGGAGCCTTTTTATTTAAGCTTCCTGTCCACCAGGTATATGGATTAGCAATTTTAGAAGAGATAGCAAAGTTTATTTTAGGATTAAGACGACTGAAGTCAAGAAAATGGATTAATAATATAACATAGGAAAAAGTTTGGGATTCTTGCAAGTCAAATAAGGCTGAATACCTGAATTTTAGGTGAGTTTTAGCCTTATTTTGCCTATCCACAAAAGCCTTTGCATTAACAGAATAAATATGCTATTATATCTCCTAGTGTGGATTATAATAAAAAGTGGATAATCTACAAAATAGCAAAAGAATATTATTAGAGTAAGGAAGGATTAATACATGAGTACCCAATCAGGACCTAAAGCTTTAGCGGAATACATACTTAATTCAAGTAAGAATAAGGCTAACAAAAGATCTATTGTCTTACTTTTTCAAGGAATACTTGCAGGAATCTATATCTCTATTGGTGCAATAGGAAGTCTTAAACTGGTAGCAAGTGTTACATCCCCAGGACTAGGTAATTTCTTAGGGGCCTTGGTTTTCCCTTTAGGGATTATAGCAGTTATAATAATGCAGGCTGAATTATATACTAGCGATTGTATGGTGATGATTTCTGTCTATTCAGGCCGTACTAAAATTAGAAAGATTATAAGAATTCTGTCTTTGATTATTTTTGCTAATCTCCTTGGTGCAATTTTTGTGGCATTTTTAACTCAAACATCAGGGATTTTTGGACAAGCTACAACAAATATAGTAATAGATAAAGCTATTCAAAAGGTAAATATGCCTATAGGTGAGTTATTTACTAGTGCCATTCTATGTAATATCATTGTTTGCACTGGTGTCTGCCTGGCTTACAGTTGCAAAGAGGAAATAGCTAAGATTGTTGCTTTATGGCTTGCAATAACAGTATTTATTCTTAGTGGAACAGAACACGTTGTTGCTAACATGTATTACTTATTCGCAGGACTATTTTCTGGTGCAGACATTGGATTTAAAGATATATTTTATAATTTAGCAGTATCGGGCATTGGTAATTTCATTGGTGGCGGTATTATTGTAGCAGGAATTAATTACATCTTGGCTTATAGAGATTTAGAGAAAGTGAAGAAGTAGTTGAAGTTAAAATAAATTCTCATTTAGCTAACATAGCTAATAGAACATCTAGTCCTAAAAAACTAGGTGTTTTTTTATGGAACTATTTAATGAATAAAAAACTATCCTGTGCGGATAATAAAATAAAAGGAAGAATTAATTAGTGTAAATTAAATGAAAATAACTTGCAAAAAACTTGTTGACAGTAAAAAAATATCGTGATAATATAAAAAAGCGTCATTGCTGAAAGGAAAGTTTTTAAGAAAGAAATTCTTAAAAATTTCCAAGAAAAAAGATGTTGACACAGGCAATTGAGCGTGGTATTATTAACAAGCTGTCAGACGACAGCAAAGTGTTTTAAATCTTGGTCTTTGAAAATTGAACAGAGATTGATGAAAATTCTTTACAGAATAAATCATGGTCAGCGATTCTTTTGACAAGCGCAAGCTTGAAAAAATTATTTAGCGATA
>FZPS01000022.1_pt165 | contig 26884 bp, 17 predicted proteins | sample 1817821 | NCBI WGS metagenome assembly FZPS01 (sample SAMEA104158645, study PRJEB21678) | metagenome | place: Germany | collected 2015-04-21
TTCCGTGAGACCGGTGTAAAACAAACCTGCCTCTTTGCCGCATTTGAAGCGGGATACAGCGGTGCGGACAGAGCGAACTTCATGCGAGGATGACGCAAGCCTGATGCAAGCATGGAGCGAGGATGGTGCAGCCTTGGTACGGACTTGGTGCGGAGAAGGTGTGTCTTGTCCTAAAATAAGTTTACAGTAAATGTAAACAAAAAATCAGGACGAAACAATCGTATTGTTTTTACCTTTTCAATTAAGAATTTTCCGTTTCTTGAAAAAATAGTTAAGTTTGCAAGCCATAAATTGTTTTTTGTATGAAACACATTGCGTATTCTTTTCTCATCCTGATAATCACGGCGATGGGGATACTCCCGGGATGCAAATCCGACAAGAAAACGTTCGAAGTGATAGGGACATTTTCTTCTGTTCAAAAAGAAGACACACTTTATCTGGAACACTTGGGATTGGGTGGCATCGAACCAATCGATTCGGTAAAATTAAATCAAAAAGGAACATTCAAGTTTAAAGCACCGGCTCCCAAAAACCCCGAATTTTATCGGCTTCGACTTGGCAATCAGATAGCGGTTTTTGCGGTAGATTCAACAGAAAAGCTCCATGTGAGCGGCGATGCCAACGATCTGTTCAATACGTTTCGGGTAGAAAACTCGCCGGTAAACGACCAGATCAGGGAAATCAACCAGCAATACCGGCTAACAGTAAAAGAAATAGAAGAATTGGCGGAAAAGCATAAAGAGAAATCGATCGATGACGTAACCTATCTCAACCGGCTCGATTCCGTGGTGAACGAATACAAAACGTTTGCCTCCAAAATCATTCTCGGGAATCCGGGAAGTGCAGCAGCCTATTATGCCGTTTTCCAGAAAATCGACGATTACCTCATCTTCGATCCTTACGACAAAAAAGACTATGTGATGTTTGGGGCAGTAGCCACTTCATGGCAACATTTTTATCCCGAAACGCCCCGCACCAAACATTTATACAACTTTACCATCAATGCAATGAAAATGCGCAAACAACAAGAACAGCAGGCACAACTGTGGGAAAACATTCCCATCGTCACCGAATCTTCGCTTCCCGATGTGGTTTTGCCCGATATAAACAACAACGAAGTAGCGCTATCGTCATTGAAAGGCAAAGTGGTGTTGCTGGACTTCACAGTGTACAATTCCGATTTTTCTCCCGAGCATAACCTGCATATCAATACTATTTACCGACGCTATAAAAATCGTGGATTCGAAGTGTATCAAATTTCGTTTGACTCCGATGAGCACATTTGGAAAAATGCCGCCATCAATGTTCCCTGGATAACGGTACGCGATCCCCAATCGGTTTACTCTCCGCTTCTCTCACAGTATAATGTTCGCAACCTTCCCACCGGCTTTATCGTCGATCGCGAAGGAGATATTGTAGCCCGCATCGAAGATTACACCAAATTGGAAAGCGAATTGAATAAAGTATGGTAAAAAAATATGAATTGGCTTAAACTTACCATCCTAATTAACTTTATTGCTTGATTTTCTAAACACTGTCGGATAAAAAGCGTTATGGGTTCAAAAAATCGTTTTTCGGGATCAGTGAAAAAAAATTTTACTACCTTTGCGGCTCGATTATTATAAACAACTATACGTTTCGAGGAAATATCCAAAATTCAAAACATTATATTTTGAAATTTACAGCAGAGGATACACGTTTTATCATTACAATAAAAATTATCATTATCGCCGGATTACCACTCAAAAGCGTGTATTAAAATCAACAAAATGACTTTTAAAGAATTAAATTTGAGAGACGAGCTTCTTTTGGCCATCGAAGAGCTCGGTTTTGATCAACCTATGCCTATTCAGGCAAGAACCATTCCTTTCATCCAAAATCAAAATTCCGACTTGGTGGCTTTGGCTCAAACCGGAACAGGAAAAACAGCCGCATTTGGCCTTCCTGTTATGAACATGCTGGATGAGAACGCAAAACAAACACAAGCCTTGATATTGGCACCTACCCGTGAATTGTGCATTCAAATTGGCAACGACCTGAAAAGCTATGCCAACCATCTGAAAGGAATTAAAGTGGTAGCGGTATATGGCGGAGAAGATATCCGTATCCAACTGAAACAATTGGCTACACCTCCACAAATTATTGTGGCTACTCCCGGCCGATTGATGGACCTGATGAAACGCAAAAAAGTGGAGACGTCGGCTATCCGTTTCGTGGTTCTCGATGAAGCGGATGTAATGCTCAACATGGGATTCAGAGACGATATTGAGTCCATTCTGAAACAAATGCCCGAAACCCGACGCACCCTGCTTTTTTCGGCAACCATGCCCAAAGAAATCTCCAACATCGTACATCGATTCATGAAGAATTATGAAGAAATCGTAGAGGGAACGAAAAATTCGGGTGCCGCCAACGTGGAACATATCTATTACTTGACTCCCGAAAAACACAAATACGCGGCACTGAAACGCATTGTCGACAGCAATCCCGACATCTACGGCATCGTATTCTGCAGAACCCGACAAGAAACCAAAGAAGTGGCCGAAAAACTCATGCAGGACGGCTACGACGCCGATGCGCTTCACGGAGACCTCTCGCAAGCCCAGCGAGATACCGTAATGCAAAAATTCAGAATCCGAAACATCCAATTGCTGGTTGCAACCGATGTTGCCGCCCGTGGTTTGGACGTAGACGATCTTACGCATGTCATCAATTACAACCTCCCCGACGATATCGAAGCATATACCCACAGAAGCGGAAGAACCGGAAGGGTAAATAAAAAAGGAACGTCTATAGCGCTTATCCACTCCAAGGAAAAACATAAAATCAAAGCGCTGGAAAAGATGTTGAAAAAAAATTTCGTTCAACAACAAATTCCCAACGAGCAAGAGGTTTTCAAAAAACAACTGCATCATTTGATCGATCGGATGATGAATGTGGAAGTAAATAAGGATCAAATTCAACCTTACATGAATCAAATCATGACACAACTGGAATATTTGAGCAAAGAAGAGATTTTGAAACGATTTGTTTCGTTGGAATTTAACCGTTTTGCAACTTACTACAACGATGCGGAAGACTTGAACGAAGTTTGCCGTCAGGAAGAAAAAACAACGCAAAAGCGAAACAAAAAACGTTCCCAAAAAACCGGAAAACGCATTCGTTTAAGGCTGAATATTGGCGGACGGCATGGTATAGATACCCGAGGTTTTTTGGGTATGTTCAACGAAATGGTCGGCGACAAATCCATCCATATCGGTTCGATTGAAATTACCAAAAGATTTACCTTTTTCGATGTATTTGCCGACCAAACAGAAAAAGTAATGAATGCTTTTTCCTCAAATCCGGGAATGGAAATCTGCAAAGTAAAACGCGACAAACAATACAAACGGTTATTTGCCTGAAATAACCGTTCGCACATACCGGACAAGCAAATAAGGGCTGTTGATTTTTACACGGCTCAAAACTATTCCTAAACCCATTCGATATTTAATAAAAAAGCCCCGCAGATAGGCGAGGCGCTAAATGTTTTCACAACGGAATAATCCTTATTGTGAATTGCTTCAAAAGTTAGAAACAAAGATAAAAACTTTTTTTCACAATCCAAATCTTTGGTTTAAAAATATAATTTTTTAACTTTACGGCAAAGATAAATTAAAATCACATTAAAATGAAAAAAATACTCGGATTGGATCTTGGGACCAATAGCATTGGATGGGCATTAATCAACAGCGATAGCGAAAACAACAACAACAAAATTCTTGGTATGGGTTCCAGAATAATCCCCATGAGCCAGGATATATTGAGCGATTTTACCCAAGGCAACTCCATATCGCAAACGGCTGAACGCACTCAATATCGAAGTACACGACGCTTACGGGAAAGGCATCTGCTTCGACGTGAACGCCTACATAGGGTGTTGCACTTAATGGGATTCCTACCCAAACACTACGATGAAATGATTGACTTTGAAAACCATCCGGGTAAATTCCTGCCGGAGACAGAGCCCAAAATAGCATGGTCCAAAAATGACGAAAGCAAGTATGAATTCATTTTCAAAAAATCATTTGAAGAAATGATGGCCGATTTCAAGGCAAATCAACCGGAATTGCTTACGGACGGCAAAAAGGTTCCATACGACTGGACCATTTATTATCTGCGCAAAAAGGCATTGACTCAAAAAATAGAAAAAGAAGAATTGGCATGGATACTGCTGAATTTTAATCAAAAAAGGGGATATTATCAATTGAGAGGCGAAGAAGAAGATGAAGAAAATCCAAATAAATCGATCGAATATCATGCATTGAAAGTCACTCATGTGGAAGCAGATGAAGCAGAAAAAAACAAATCAGATATTTGGTACACCATTTATCTCGAAAATGGTTGGATATATCGCAGATCGAGCAAAATTCCTCTATTTGATTGGATTGGGGTTACCAAGGAATTCATTGTTACAACAGAATTAAATGATGATGGCACGGTAAAAATCGACAAAGAAGGCAAAGAAAAGCGTTCGTTCAGGATTCCATCTGAAGACGATTGGACACTATTAAAGAAAAAAACCGAAACCGACATCGATAAAAGTAAAAAAACGGTTGGAACCTACATCTATGATACTCTCCTCAAAAAACCCGATCAAAAAATCCGAGGAAAACTGATACGAACCATTGAACGTAAATATTACAAAAAAGAATTAAAGAAAATATTGACGAAACAAAAAGAATTTCATCCCGAACTAAAAGATAGAAATTTATATAGATCCTGCGTTGTTGAACTCTATCCAAACAATAAAGCCCAACAAAACAATATACGAAACAAGGATTTCACTTATTTATTCATAGAGGACATCATTTTTTACCAACGTCCTTTAAAAAGCAAAAAATCGCTGATAAGCAACTGTAAGTTCGAGTATCGCACCTATAAGGATAAAGAAGGGAACATACGTAAAGCACCACTTAAATGCGTACCCAAATCCCATCCGCTTTATCAGGAATTTCGCCTATGGAAATTTGTTCAAGATTTGAGAATTTATGAACGCGAAAAAAAGATAAATGGCAAGCTCTATATCGATTATGATGTTACAAACGAATTTATCAAAACAGAAGAAGACTTGGTAAACCTTTTCGATTGGCTGAACAAACGATCGGGGATTAAACAAAACACACTACTATCCTCTTATTTTAAAGTCAAAAAAACAAACAAAACGGACAAACAACTCCCTTATCGTTGGAACTACGTTGAAGACAAAGAATATCCCTGCAACGAAACGCGTTTCTCCATTACTAACCGTCTTGAAAAGATAAACGACCTCCCGAACAATTTCTTAACCAATCGGAAAGAATTCGAATTGTGGCATCTTCTATATTCCGTGATCGACAAAAACGAACTCGAAAAAGCTTTAAAAAAGTTTGCTGCAAAAAACAATCTCCCAATAAACGAATTTGTCGATGCGTTTGTAAAGTTTCCGCCTTTCGAAAGAGATTACGGATCTTATTCCGAAAAAGCTTTAAAAAAATTATTGCCTCTAATGCGCATGGGAAAATATTGGAATTATGAGGCGATCGATTTAAATACCCGTCAACGAATCGAAAAATTATTGACAGGTGAAGTCGATGAAACCATTCACGACAAAGTAAGAGAAAAAACATCGCATTTAACCGATGAAAAGCAATTCAAAGGTTTACCCGAATGGCTTGCAGCATATGTAGTATATGGCCGTCACTCCGAAATGAGTGAATATACAAAATGGAATACGTATCACGATTTAAACAACTATTTACAGGATTTCAAACAACATTCTTTGCGTAACCCAATCGTCGAACAAGTAATCATGGAAACTTTACGTGTTGTTCGCGATTGTTGGGAAAAATATGGCAACATAGATGAGATTCATGTGGAATTGGGACGAGAAATAAAGAACCCTGCCGAGAAACGAAAAAAGATAACCAAAACCATCACCCAAAACGAAAACACCAATTTACGGATAAAAGCATTGCTCATCGAATTAGCCAACGACGGCGTTGAAAACGCCCGTCCTTATTCTCCCACTCAAGAAGAAATACTGAAAATCTATGAAGAAGGTGTGCTTAACTCTACCATTGATATTCCCAACGATATCGAAAAAATTGTTCGCAAAGCCACACCAACCAAACAAGAACTCAATCGCTACAAATTATGGCTCGAGCAAAAATATCGGTCACCTTATACGGGAGAAATCATCCCGCTTGCCAAACTATTCACACCGGCTTATGAAATAGAACACATCATACCTCAATCTCTTTATTTTGACGATTCGTTAAGCAATAAAGTGATTTGCGAATCTGAAGTCAACAAATTAAAAGGGAATCAATTGGCATATGAGTTTATCAAAACCCATCATGGGGAAAAAGTTGAACTGAATTTTGGGAAGACCGTTGAAATCATGTCGAAAGAAGCATATGAAAAATTCGTCAACGAAAATTACCGCAACAATTTTTTCAAAAGAAAAAAATTACTGATGGACGATATCCCCGACGAATTTATCGAACGACAAATAAACGACACCCGATATATAACCAAAGTAGTCAAAAGTCTGTTATCGAATATCGTACGAGAGGAAGACGAACAAGAACCAACCTCAAAAAATGTTATTGTAACCACAGGGCAAATTACCAACACATTAAAAAGGGATTGGGGTTTAAATGATATCTGGAACGAAATCATCTATCCTCGATTCGAAAGATTGAATCGATTAACCAATTCCACCCTCTTTGGACAATGGGTAAACGAAAACGGAAAACGTTTTTTTAGAACACAAGTTCCCCTCGATTTGCAGAAAGGGTTCAGCAAAAAGCGTATCGACCACCGTCACCACGCCATGGATGCATTGGTAATAGCCTGTACCACGAGGAATCATGTCAATTATTTAAACAACGAATCTGCAAAATCGTCCAACAGAGAAACCCGGTACGATCTAAGAAACAAGCTCTGTAAAAAAGTAAAAACCGACGATAAGGGAAATTACATTTGGCAATTCATTAAACCTTGGGAAACTTTTACTCAAGATGCAAAAATCGAACTCGAAAATATAGTAGTCAGTTTCAAACAAAATTTACGGGTCATCAATAAAACCACCAATTATTATCAACGCTATGTAAATGGCAAAAAAGTAATCGATAAACAAACAAAAGGCGATCATTGGGCTATACGAAAATCGTTACATAAAGATACGGTAGCCGGTCAAGTCAATTTGCGATTCAAAAAGAAAGTATCTTTATCTGTTGCTATCGATCAACCTGAAAATATTGTCGATAAGCAACTGAAAAGAGAAATAAAAAACTTGCAAAAAGAGAAATTCGACAAAAAACAAATCTTGAAATATTTTGGCAATCTCAATTACAGATGGCAAGGGAAAGAAATAAAACAACCCGAAATATACTATTTCAGTAACGATAAGGTAGAAATGACAGCTTCTCGGGTTAATTTAGATACATCATTCGGAACAAAGAAAATCGAATCCATAACCGATACAGGCATTCAAAAAATACTCAAAAATCATTTGTCCAAATTCGATGAAAATGTAAACGGAACAATTATCGAGCACCCCGAATTGGCTTTTTCTCCGGAAGGAATCGAAGAAATGAACAAAAACATTCGCGAACTGAATGACGGAAAACCACATAAGCCCATAATAAAAATTCGCACATACGAACCAAAAGGAAATAAATTCAATGTTGGAACAAAAGGAAACAAAAAATTAAAATTCGTTGAAGCAGACAAAGGAACAAACCTGTTTTTTGCCGTTTATATCGATGATGACGGAAAAAGAAACTTTGAAACCATACCATTGAATATCATTATAGAAAGACTCAAACAAGGATACGAAGCCGTACCCGAAAAAAATGAAAAAGGCCATCGCCTTTTATTCCACTTGTCGCCCAACGACTTGGTTTATTTGCCAACAGAAGAGGATATTATTAACGGGAATGTTTCCATACCGTTAGATAATAATAGGATATATAAAATGGTCAGTTGTACAGGTAACGTGGCAGATTTTATTCCATTTTATGTGGCAAATCCTATTGTAAAAACAACTGAACTAGGGAGCAACAACAAAGCACAACGGGCATGGACAGGTGAAATGATAAAAGAAATTTGTATTCCTCTTGAAGTTGACCGCTTAGGAAATATAGTGAAAATAAAAACAACATGATTAAACGCACCTTGTATTTTGGGAATCCTGCCTATCTTTCATTGAGGAAAGAACAAATGGTAATTCAATTGCCCGAAGTGGAAAAAAATGAGAGCTTACCCGATACATTTAAAAAGGAAGCAACCACCACCATCCCCATAGAAGATATCGGAGTAGTGATTTTAGATAACAAACAAATCACCATTACGCATGGATTGTTGGAAAAATTGTTGGCAAACAATTGCGCCCTGATAACCTGCGATAGCAATAGAATGCCAACGGGACTTATGTTGCCTTTGGCAGGGAATACCACTCAAACCGAACGTTTTAGCGATCAAGTCAACGCTTCGGTTCCTTTAAAAAAGCAGCTTTGGCAACAAACCGTACAAGCAAAGATTAAAAATCAGGCCTACGTATTGGAAAAAACAACGGGAGCCGTGGTAAAAAACATGTTGATATGGGCAGAAAACGTGAAAAGCGGAGATACAGACAATCATGAAGCACGTGCAGCCGTTTACTACTGGACAAACCTTTTTCCAAAAATACCGACTTTCTCTCGGAATAGAAACGGTATTCCGCCTAATAATTTGCTTAACTACGGATATGCCGTATTGCGTGCAGTAGTAGCACGCTCATTAGTGGCCAGCGGATTACTCCCCACGCTGGGCATTCATCACCGCAACAAATACAACGCCTATTGTTTGGCAGACGATATTATGGAACCCTATCGCCCTTTTGTGGACAATTTGGTTGTTGACATTGTAAACAAAAATGAAAACATCTCTGATATTACAAAAGATGTAAAAACCGAATTATTGCAAATCCCTGTCATCGACGTTAAGATAAACGGGCAAAGAAGTCCGTTGATGATCGCCGTGAGACAAACAACAGCATCATTGTATAAATGTTTTTCGGGTAAAACTCGAAAAATAAAATATCCTGCTTTTGAATAATTTTTTTTGCTCTATGCAGCGGTTTAGTGAATATAGAATTATGTGGATTCTCGTATTTTTTGATCTTCCCACCAAAACAAAAAGAGATCGCAAAAGGTATACGGATTTTAGGGATAAATTAATAAAAGACGGCTTTACCATGTTCCAATTTTCAATTTATCTGCGACACTGCGCAAGCATGGAAAACGCAAATGTACATATAAAAAGAGTAAAAAACTACCTGCCTCCGGCCGGCGATGTCGGTATTTTGTGTATTACCGACAAACAATTTGGAAATATGGAATTGTTTTCCGGAAAAAAAGAAAAAGAAATAAAAACTCCTTACCAACAATTGGAACTGTTTTAGTATAAAAAAATCCCGTAGAATCTACGGGATTTTTTATTGGAACAACTTCATTTTTTAATTGTAAACACTACTATAAAACTCTGACACATATCAGGATACACATATCCTGTTGTTCCGAATATCAAAGATATCAACTTTTGAGAGCAATTCACAACACGGTGATCTGATACAGTTATGGGAGGGAGGTTGTTCCGAATATCAAAGATATCAACTTTTGAGAGCAATTCACAACACGCTGAACCGTAACCCTTTATAACCGTCCGTTGTTCCGAATATCAAAGATATCAACTTTTGAGAGCAATTCACAACAGAGAGTGCCATAAAGAGGCGCACAGGGAGTTGTTCCGAATATCAAAGATATCAACTTTTGAGAGCAATTCACAACGCTTATGATGTGTTCCTGCATGGAGCGGTGGTTGTTCCGAATATCAAAGATATCAACTTTTGAGAGCAATTCACAACTCAGTTCCCGGCTTTCGTGAAGCTCAATTTTGTTGTTCCGAATATCAAAGATATCAACTTTTGAGAGCAATTCACAACACGGAAGCACCAGGAAGCACCAGGAAGCACGTTGTTCCGAATATCAAAGATATCAACTTTTGAGAGCAATTCACAACGATCAGGCGGTAAAAGCGCAGGATAGGCTTGGTTGTTCCGAATATCAAAGATATCAACTTTTGAGAGCAATTCACAACTATAGGTTACTTCAAAGATGTTGAAAGAACGTTGTTCCGAATATCAAAGATATCAACTTTTGAGAGCAATTCACAACCGTCTATAAACGGACCTTCTTGTAGTGGAGTTGTTCCGAATATCAAAGATATCAACTTTTGAGAGCAATTCACAACAGACTTGTCGTACTTGTCAACACGAGAGAGTTGTTCCGAATATCAAAGATATCAACTTTTGAGAGCAATTCACAACCGGAGGTGTCTTTATCCGGGCTCATATCAGGTTGTTCCGAATATCAAAGATATCAACTTTTGAGAGCAATTCACAACGACTTCCACAATTTTGTCCCGATAAATGATGTTGTTCCGAATATCAAAGATATCAACTTTTGAGAGCAATTCACAACTCATATATGAAACTAAATCTACAGACTATAGTTGTTCCGAATATCAAAGATATCAACTTTTGAGAGCAATTCACAACTTAGTAGCAACCCCAAAAAGAAAGAAACAAGTTGTTCCGAATATCAAAGATATCAACTTTTGAGAGCAATTCACAACCACTTTCACTTACATCAATTTTCTCACCCAGTTGTTCCGAATATCAAAGATATCAACTTTTGAGAGCAATTCACAACTTAAGAAAACCATTTCCTCGAAAGCTTCATGTTGTTCCGAATATCAAAGATATCAACTTTTGAGAGCAATTCACAACAGAAATCGGATATTTCCTGCCTTATTTCTTGTTGTTCCGAATATCAAAGATATCAACTTTTGAGAGCAATTCACAACCGCTTTGTGGATTTGGATTAGTTGATTCATGTTGCTCCAATATTTCACTTTTCCGCCCATCAGAAAAGAAAAGCTCCACACGAATAGAATCGCCACTAAAAACAAGAAAAGCAGCCATTGCAAAGAGAGACAAAAAAGCGAAAGAATTTAATTTTTTCATATCTTTTTATATTAGTCACAGGTACAAATGTACATAAAAGTTTATGCATATACTCAGACCTATAAAATTAGGATTTCACCTCACTTCACTTCATTTTGTTGGGGTACGTGAATTGAAAAAGGCACAACTTTCTTTATATTTATCGCTTCCTTTTTCATTCTGAACACCCGGTTTGCTCCATTTACCTTGCTTGTTCCAATTGCCCCAACTGTCTCGTTCGTTCCTCAACAGCGCCATCCAACTCAACTTGAATTTCTGCATAATCAACGTTTTCAACAAAAAAAAATAAAAAACCCCTGCGAGGCACGGAGCGCATTGTTTTGCATACGGTACGGAGCGTATTGTCTGCATGCGGTACGGAGCATATTGTTTTGCATAAGGCAAAACAAGTTTATCGCTTCGCCGGTATTGCGACGTATTGTCTGCACAAGGAAGAACAAGCCGTTGCTTGTACGACAAAGGAGAGAAAAAATATTCCCGTTAGGAAAAACGCCACTGGGAAGGGAGGGAGAAATTGCCCCGACAGAAAATACGAAGTGCGAAAAGAAAGGGGGGAAATTGCTCCGGCACAAACACTTTTAAACGGCATAACCCATAAATCCACAAGAAATCATTACCTTTGCACTTCAAAACAAAAAGGCGATGTTTAAAGAAATTTTCCTTACCATTATTCATCTGATCACTTCGCCTCAAAGTGCATGGAGAAGCATTAAAAAAGACGAAGAGGATCAACAAGAATTTTTAAGCAAATTTCTTCATCCGGTTTTCGGCATTATTGCGCTTGCTTCCTTTATAGGAGGGCTCTGGTTTACCCGCGACGGAAACGTAGAGCAAGCTTTAAAAGCCACAATCGTAAACATTATCACGGTATATGGAGGGTATCTTGTTGCCGCATACATACTAAACGAAATCTCATTCCGATACGACCTTCAAAAACAAATAGTCGCCTTTCAGCGTTTTACAGGATATTCGTCGGTCGTAATCTACGGCTTATACATCATCATGCCGTTCCTTTCGGATTTTTTCATCTTGTGGTTGCTTTCGGCATATACGGCTTATATCGTATACAACGGAGCAGAAGTATTCTTCGAAATAGCGGAAAACAAAAAGAAAAAATTTACGCTTGCCTCTACCCTTCTGATATTGTTTATTCCGCTAATTATTAAAGCAATAATGAATTTTCTGATCAAGTAAAAACAATGAAACAGACACCTGTCAATATAAAAAACAAACGTGCCACCTTCGACTACGAACTGGTGGAAACCTACACTGCCGGAATTGTCTTGACCGGAACAGAGATCAAATCGATACGTCAAGGCAAAGCCAGTCTGGCAGATACCTATTGTATATTTGAAAAAGGAGAACTCTGGGTGCGAAACATGTATATTGCCGAATATTTTTACGGAACATACAACAATCACAATGTACGACGCGACCGTAAACTGTTGCTCAACAAAAACGAACTGAATAAACTCATGCGGTGGACAAAAAAACCCGGCTTCACCATCATTCCCACCCGATTATTCATTAACGAAAGAGGACTGGCAAAGCTCAACATTGCCGTGGCAAGAGGCAAAAAGCAATACGACAAACGTCAGTCTATCAAAGAAAAAGAAGACAAACGTGCAATGGAACGCGCATTTAAAAAGTACTGACTTTATGGGTGTTGAAGTGTTCATAAAACAACGTTCCAATTAAACGCCGCTCGGAGCCAACTTGTTGTCATTGGCCAAGTCGTGACAATAAAACAACGTTTCAATTAAACAGGTAAGTAAGCATAAGCATATGAATTTGTATAAAGAGGCAATTCTCCCAAGTTTGAAAAAATCGGGGCACACCTCCATTTGGCTGCTAAAAATCATCCTCCCCATATCATTGGTTGTCCGTTTGTTGGATTATTACGGCATTCTTGCTTATATTGCCGATTTTCTCAATCCCGCATTCGTTTATCTGGGATTGCCGGGGAGCACAGCCATTGTTTTCATCACCAGCATCTTCTTGCCGCTCTATGCACCACTGGCCATCATCACTTCCATGTCGATCACGCTCCGCGAATTGACCATCCTTGCCCTGATGTGCCAAATTTCGCACAACCTGCCCGTAGAGTGTGCCATTCAGGCCAAAACGGGCACGTCGTTTTGGTCGATGGTGACGCTGCGAATCTTCATGAGTATCGTTGTTGCCGTTATTCTCAACCTCATTTTACCGCAAGACATGGGTATGCCCATATTTGCACAGACCAATACCGTAGCGATGAATTCCATTGGCGATGTACTTGTTCTTTGGTTGAAAAGTTCGTTGCAAATAGCTCTGCTCATCATCGTTATTGTCACTACGCTAAATATTTTGTACAAAATTCTCGATGAATATCATTTGATCGAAAAACTGACAAAAACAATAGAACCGCTATTGAAATTCTTTGGATTGCCGAGCAGTACCGGTTTTCTGTGGCTTATTGGCTATATTGTGGGGCTGTCTTACGGGGGAGCACTGATGATGGAACAGATGAACGAAGGAAAAGTAACAAAATCCGACGCCGAATTGTTGAATTATCACCTGGCTCTTTCGCATTCCATTATCGAAGACAATTTGCTTTTCGTGGCATTGGGCGTGTCTATTGGGTGGATTTTGGGCACGCGCCTCATTGCTGCGGCAATCGTGGTATGGCTACGAAAAATATACCTTCGGCTAAAAGTAAAATGGCTTTATCCTGCCGTAAACCTGAAAATTGAAGAAAAAAAGATAAGATGAATTTCAACGAAATATTGCAATCGCGCATCCTCATCCTTGATGGAGCGATGGGAACGATGATTCAGCGTTATGGGCTGACCGAAGCCGATTTCCGGGGCGAACGGTTTACGGATTTTCCTGTGTTGCTCAAAGGAAACAACGATTTGCTCTCGATCACAAAACCCAACGTAATCGAGGAGATTCATCGCGCTTACCTCGAAGCGGGAGCCGATATCGTAGAAACCAACACCTTTAATGCCAATGCCATTTCAATGCAAGATTACAGGATGAAGGATCTGGTGCGGGAGATGAACCTCGCATCGGCGCGTTTGGCACGCAAGTGTGCCGATGAATTTTCGAAAAAGACACCCAATAAACCCCGCTTTGTTGCCGGTTCTATCGGTCCGACCAACAAAACCGCATCCATGAGTCCCAACGTGGAGAATCCTATGTACCGCAGCGTGACGTTCGACGAGATGAAAGCCGCTTACAAAGAGCAAATGGAAGCCTTGATAGAAGGCGGCGTGGATATGCTTTTCATCGAAACCGTTTTCGATACGCTCAATGCCAAAGCGGCTATTTTTGCGGCAAAAGAAATAGCCGAAGAAACAGGCAAAAATACACCGTTGGCGATTTCGGTTTCCTTGTCCGACAAAGCAGGGCGCACTTTATCGGGGCAGACGCTCGGAGCTTTTATTACCTCGGTTGCCCACGCCGAGCCGTTGGCACTCGGACTGAATTGTTCGTTCGGACCCGAAGAGATGCTGCCTTATTTGAAAGAGGTAGCCCGCACCTCGCCCTTTTTTGTCGTTGCTTTCCCGAATGCGGGATTGCCCAACCTCTTGGGCGAATACGACGAAACGCCGGAAAGGATGGCCGCTGCCATAAAAACGTTTATCGACGAAGGGTTGGTAAATATCATCGGAGGATGTTGCGGAACCACTCCCGCTCATATTGCCCAATATGTCGATCTCGTAAAAGACAAAACACCCCATCGACCGTCGCCCCGACCACGACACCTTTACCTCTCGGGGCTCGAAGAATTGGTAGTTTCGCCCGAAACGAATTTTGTCGTTATCGGCGAACGATGCAATGTGGCCGGATCACGCAAGTTTCTCCGATTGATTCGCGAAAAAAATTACGAAGAAGCCCTCAATATTGCCCGAAAGCAGGTAGAAGACGGTGCTCAGATACTCGATATCAACATGGATGATGCCTTGCTGGACAGCAAGCAGGAAATGACGAATTTTCTCAACCTGTTGGCTTCGGAACCCGACGTGGCACGAGTTCCGTTGATGATCGACTCGTCGAAATGGGAGGTGCTGGAAGCCGGTCTGAAATGCGTGCAAGGGAAATCCATCGTGAATTCCATTTCTTTGAAAAACGGTGAAGAGGAATTCCTGAAAACGGCAAAAAAAATACAGGCATACGGCGCCGCAGCAGTAGTGATGGCTTTTGACGAAAAAGGACAAGCCGACAGTTTCGAACGCCGCATCGAAATTTGCGAGAGAGCGTATCACCTACTCACCCGCAACGGTTTCAAGCCGGAAGATATCATCTTCGATCCCAACGTACTGGCCATTGCCACAGGGCTGGAAGAACATCGCAACTATGCCGTAGATTTCATCGAAGCCGTGAAATGGATCAAAGCCAACCTGCCGTATGCCAAAGTAAGCGGCGGAGTGAGCAACCTTTCGTTTGCCTTCCGCGGCAACAACTATATTCGCGAAGTCATGCATTCGGTTTTTCTCTATCATGCCATTAAGGCGGGCTTGGATATGGGAATCGTCAATCCGGCACAATCGGTCATTTATGAAGAGATACCGGAAGAAATAAAAACGGTAGTGGAAGACGTGGTGCTCAATCGCCGCGACGATGCGGTGGAACGACTGATGAAATTTGCCGAAAAAACAAAAAGTGAAAAAACAACCGAAACCCATCACACCAAAACCGAGGAATGGCGCAATCTACCGGTGAACGAACGACTGGTTCATGCATTGGTTAAGGGCATCGATACTTACTTGGAAGAAGACCTTGCCGAAGCTTTGAACCGCTATCCACGCGCCATCGATATCATCGACAAGCCGTTGATGACGGGCATGAATAAAGTCGGCGACCTGTTCGGTTCCGGAAAAATGTTCCTCCCGCAGGTGGTAAAAGCCGCACGCACGATGAAAAAAGCGGTAGCCATTCTGCAACCCACCATCGAGGCCGAAAAATCGGCCGGAGAATTTCAAAAAGCCGGAAAAATTCTCCTAGCTACCGTCAAAGGCGACGTTCACGACATCGGCAAGAATATCGTTTCGATCGTCCTCTCGTGCAACAATTACGAAATAATCGACTTGGGCGTAATGGTTCCACCCGAAAAAATCATCGAAGCTATCCGCACGGAAAAACCCGACATCGTGGGCCTGAGCGGGTTAATCACGCCATCGCTCGAGGAAATGGGTATCGTGGCAGAAGAAATGGAAAAAGCCGGTTTTCGTATCCCGCTGCTTATTGGCGGGGCTACCACATCGAAACTGCATACCGCCCTCAACATTGCTCCCAAATACGAAAACGGCGTGGTCATCTATGTCAAAGATGCTTCGCAAAGCCCGTCAACGGTGGCCGATTTATTAAGCCCCATTACCAGAAACGATTATATCGAAAAAATTCGCAACGAATACTCGACACTTCGAAAAGACTACTCCAATCGGAAAACGGAGCTTGTTCCCCTGGAAGAAGCCCGTAAAAATGCATTCCGCATCGATTGGAGCAATTTTACCCCCTATGTTCCGAAAGTGACGGGAAGAATAGTGTTGCCGACAATAAAAATAGAAGAAATCGTTCCCTATATCAACTGGAAATTCTTCTTTCACAGTTGGAAGCTGTCGCCAAAATTCGCAAGTATCACCAACATTGGGATGTGTGGCCATTGCCGGGCACAATGGCTGGCATCATTTAAAAACGAGGATATTCAAAAAGCGCAAGAAGCTTCGCGTCTCTACGACGATGCTATGGAATTGCTCCACAAATTTATTGATTTGGATGCCGAATATAGTAAAGCCGTATTTGGTTTATATGAAGCTTTTAGCGAAAACGATACGGTTTTTATCGATAAAAAAGCCTTCCCTTTCTTGCGCCAACAAAGAAAAAACGATAAAAATGAGTATCTTTGTCTTAGTGATTTCGTTGCGCCACGATCATCGGGCAAGAAGGATTATGTAGGTATTTTTGCCGTTACGGCAGGAGCAGGTGCGGATTATCTGCTGCAGAAATATCGAAACCAGGGAGATGAATATTCGGCATTGCTCATGAAATCGGTGCTCGACCGTCTGGCTGAAGCAGCTACGGAATGGCTGCACGAGAAAGTGCGAAAAGAATATTGGGGATATGCACCTCATGAAAAACTGCCCATTCCCGAATTGTTTGCGGTAAAATATCAGGGCATTCGGCCGGCAGTGGGCTACCCCTCCATTCCCGACCAATCGATAAATTTCTTGCTGCACGATATGCTCTGCTCCGACGAAATAGGCATCACGCTGACGGAAAACGGAGTGATGTATCCGAACGCATCGGTTAGCGGATTTTTCTTCTCGCACCCACAATCCCGTTATTTTGCCGTAGGTCCCGTGTCAGATGAACAACTCGACGATTATGCTCGGCGCAGAGGAATGACTAAGGATGAAATACGTAAATTTTTATTGTCAAATATAGCATAGAATAAGCGAAGATGAAGAATAATTTTCGCTAATGCAGAACTCAAGGAAGAAAAAAATAGAAGTTAACATGAGAAGTTTTGGAAGCGACAACAATTCGGGTATACATCCACGCATTTTGCAAGCCATAATGGATGCCAATGTCGATCATGCCATAGGATATGGCGATGACGAGTGGACACGCAAAGCCGAAGAGGAAATAAAAAAACTGCTTGGAAAAGAAGACATACAACCCTTATTCGTTTTTAACGGAACCGGTGCCAATGTAGTTGCACTACAAGCCTGCGCCTTGTCTTTTCACAGCATCCTTTGCGCATCTACCGCTCATATTGCAGTGGATGAGTGTGGCGCACCGGTGAAATTTACCGGAGCTTCGTTGAAAGAAATTGCCACGCCCGATGGCAAACTTACACCCGAATTCATTCAACCCCACTTACACGGTTTTGGGTTCGAACACCATTCTCAACCCAAAGTAATAGCTATTTCACAAACCACCGAACTCGGAACGGCCTATACGCCGAAAGAAATAAAAGCATTGGCCGATTTGGCCCATCGATACGATATGTATCTTTTTATTGACGGCACGCGCATGGCAAATGCTTGCGCTTATCTCGATCTTTCGTTGAAAGAAATGACCGTGGATTGCGGAGTCGATATTTTCACCATTGGCGGAACCAAAAACGGTTTAATGATGGGTGAAGTTGTTGTGCCTTTGCGCAAAGAACTTGCCGAAAATCTCAACTATTATCGTAAGCAGACTACCCAGCTTTATTCCAAAATGCGATTTATTTCTGCTCAGTTTATTACCTATTTCAAAGAAAACATCTGGCTGGAAAATGCACGAAAATCAAATGCCGCTGCCCAACAATTAGCCGGCGAAATGAGCAAAATCAAAGATGTGCAAATCACGCAGAAAGTGCAATCGAACAGCGTTTTCTTTATTCTCCCCAAGCCAATCACCGATAAGCTGCGCGAACGTTATTTTTTCTACGATTGGGATGAAACCCGCAACGAAATGCGTTTGGTTTGCTCGTGGGATACAACCGAAAACGATATTTCAAGCTTCATCGATTATTTAAAACAAACAACAAAATAATCAGCATGTTTCAACATGAACCGATTCATAATAAAAAACCTATAACCAAACAATTAACAACTCCTAAATTATGCTTGACTTTTTAGACCTATATCCATGGCTACTGCCTTTCATGATTTTCTTCGGCCGCATTATCGATGTAACATTGGGAACGATGCGCATCATTTTTGTTTCGAAAGGAGAAAAACTCAAAGCTCCCCTTATTGGATTTTTCGAAGTATTTATCTGGGTTGTCGTCATTTCACAAATTTTGGTTCGTGCCAATGATCTTGTTTCCTATTTATCGTATGCGGCAGGTTATGCAGCCGGCAACTACATGGGAATTTTACTGGAACAGCGAATAGCATACGGCATCATTCTTTGTCGGATTTACACCAGGGAAAATGCAACCGATTTAATCAAACTCCTGAAAGAAATGGGATACGGGGCAACTATGATACCTGCCAAAGGCTCAATTGCCGAAGTGGACATTGTGGAAACCGTAGTGGAACGAAAAGAAATGAAAAACCTCGAAAAAGCCTTAGGCGAATTCGACCCCAACTTGTTTTACATAGTAGAGGATTTACGCTCAAAACAGAATGGCATTTTCAATAAACGGGAAAATATCCTCCGCCGGTGGCGTCAGGGAAAATAAAGAAACGGTATCGATCAACCGAGAATGGTAATTACCAGTCGGCGGCTTCCACCATGATTGCGAAATTCGCAAAAATAAATCCCCTGCCATGTTCCAAGATTAAGCCGACCATTGGTAATGGGAATGGTGATTTCTGTACCGATTAGGGAAGATTTCAAATGGGCAGGCATATCGTCGCTTCCTTCATAAGTATGAATATAAAGCGAATCATTTTCAGGAACCAGTGTATTCATAAACGATTCAAAGTCGCTACGCACCGAAGGATCGGCATTTTCATTTAACGTAATTCCTGCAGAAGTATGTTTTACCAAAATATGAAGCAATCCCTTTTGAGGGAGAGAAGGCAAATGACGCTCAATTAAAGGGGTTATCAAATGATAACCTCGTTGAAAAGGAGGTAATGTTATTTCAAATTGCTCTATCATCTATCTATTGCAATTCAATTAAAAAAAAATATGATGTTTTTCTTTCTCATTGCTTCGTTTCGCCGAAGCTCCACTTTGCAATGAGAAAGATATTAAAACACCAACCAATTTTACTTATTCATCTTAAGCCCTTATCGCATCGAGAGCTTATTCTTTTTCATCGGAAGAAAAATCGGCCTCAGCCATACGTTTGTAAGTACGGTAACGCCACTGAGCATTTTCTTTTGCAGCCGCAAAAAGCTCCTTGGCATCTTCGGGGAAAGTTTTTTCCAACGATGTATAACGTACCTCGCCACGTAGAAAATCTTCAAACTTATCCCAATTGGGTTCTTTACTATCAAGTATAAAAGGATTTTTTCCTTCTTTTTCGAGTTGCGGATTATAACGCCACAAATGCCAATACCCACATTCTACGGCAGCTTTTTCTTCGGCTTGGGAACGTCCCATTCCTCCTTTCAATCCATGACTTATACAAGGCGAATAGGCAATAATAAGCGATGGTCCATCGTAGGCTTCCGCTTCTTTCACCGCTTTAAGAAAATGACCCATATCGGCACCCATAGCTACCTGCGCAATATATACATAACCATACGTGGCCGCAATCATGCCCAAGTCTTTCTTACGGATACGTTTACCTGCGGCCGCAAATTTTGCCACGGCAGCAATAGGCGTTGCTTTGGAAGATTGACCTCCCGTATTGGAATACACTTCGGTGTCCAACACAAGAATATTGATATCCTGTCCCATAGCCAACACATGATCGAGACCTCCAAAACCGATATCGTATGCCCAACCGTCGCCGCCAAATGCCCAAATAGAACGCTTCACAAGATAACGTTCCAATGAAAGCAGCTCAGCAGCAAGTGGATTGGTGTTCTTTTTCAATAGCGGAACAAGTTGAGAATGGATCTCCATCGTTTTTTCACCATCATTTTTATTGTCCATCCACTCTTGGAACAATGCTTTTTCCTCTTCTGAAAATTCATCGGATTCGATTCCTTTCTTCATCAGGTATTCAATGCGGTTACGCATGGCGGTATTTGCCAAAACAAAACCAAATCCGAACTCGGCATTATCTTCAAACAACGAGTTGGCCCATGTGGGTCCCCTGCCCTCGGCATTAACCGTATAAGGAACAGACGGGGCCGATGCACCATAGATGGACGAGCACCCGGTTGCATTTGCTATCATCATCCGGTCGCCATACAATTGGGTGATCAACTTAATATAAGGAGTTTCGCCGCAACCTGCACATGCACCCGAAAATTCAAACAAAGGTTGAGCAAATTGCGAATTCTTCACGTTTAGCTTCACATCTACCAAATGTGCCTTGCCGGTCACATTTTTTATCATGTAATCCCAATTCTTCTGATTTTCGTATTGGGTGGTGATGGGCTCCATCGTAAGCGCTTTCTCGCCTTTCCTTCCCGGACAAATATCGGCACAATTGCCGCAACCCAAACAGTCGAGCACGTCAACCTGAATACGAAAACCCATACCTGCAAATTGTCTGCCTTGGGCTTTCAATATTTCCACGTCCTCACCCAATCCTTTCTGTTCATTTTCATCGAGCACAAAAGGACGTATGGTTGCATGAGGACAAACGTAAGCACATTGGTTGCATTGGATGCAGTTTTCGGGTTTCCATTGCGGAACGAAAACGGCTACGCCGCGTTTTTCGTAAGCAGCCGTACCCGGTTCCCAACTCCCATCTTCGCGACCCTTGAATACCGATATCGGCAAATCGTAGCCACGTTGAGCGTTCATGGGACGTACCACTTTCCGAATAAATTCGGGAGCATCGTCTTGTGTCTCTTGAACAACCTCAATGTTAGCCCATTCTTCAGGAATTTCCACTTTTTCAACCTCGCCACCTCTTTCTACTGCGGCAAAGTTCATTTTTACAACATCTTCGCCCTTTCTTCCGTATGATTTCACGATGAATTTCTTCATCTGATCTACAGCCAAATCATAAGGAATGACATTGGATATCTTGAAAAATGCCGATTGCAAAATGGTATTGGTGCGATTCCCCAAACCAATTTCATCGGCAATCTTGGTGGCATTGATGATATAGAAATTAATATGTTTTTGAGCAAAATATTTCTTGATACGATCGGGAAGATGGTTACCAACTTCTTCTTTACTCCATAATGAATTCAGCAAAAATGTTCCACCTTCTTTCAATCCACGTGTTACATCGTAAAGATTAAGGTAAGCAGGCACATGACACGCAACAAAATTGGGCGTATTGACCAAATACGTCGAACGTATGGGATTATCGCCAAAACGCAAATGCGAGCAAGTAAAACCTCCCGATTTTTTGGAATCGTATGCAAAATAAGCTTGAACATATTTATCGGTATTCTCTCCAATAATTTTAATCGTATTCTTGTTTGCCCCTACTGTACCATCCGATCCGATTCCATAAAATTTAGCCTCATAAATGGTTTCGTCCATCGAAATTTCTTCTTTTACGGGAAGCGATTTAAATGTCACATCATCTACAATTCCGATGGTAAAATCGTTCTTCGGAATTTTCATCGATAAATTCTCAAACACCGAAAGAATCTGTCCCGGTGTGGTATCTTTCGACGAAAGTCCATAAATACCCCCAACAATTTCGGGAGCATCTTCTTTCCCATAGAAACAATCCTTTACATCCATATAAAGTGGTTGGCCCAACGCTCCCGGCTCTTTTGTACGATCGAGCACGGCGATTCGTTTTGCCGTCTTGGGAACAGCGGCAAGGAAAGCTTCAGCTTTGAAAGGACGATACAAATGAACAGCAACAACGCCCACTTTTTCGCCTTTCCCGCAAAGGTAATCCACAACTTCCCGAATGGTTTCCGTAACGGACCCCATTGCAATAATCACCCTATCGGCTTCCGGATCGCCATAATAATCGAACAATCCGTATTTGCGACCGGTTACTTCGGCCAGTTTCAACAAATATTTTTCTACGATATCGGGTACCGCTTCAAAAAACGGATTGGCCGCTTCACGAGCTTGGAAATAAATGTCATCGTTTTGTGCTGTTCCGCGAATAACCGGATCATCGGGTCCCATCGCCCGCTTGCGAAAATCGGCCAACGCCTCGTAATTGATCAGCGGAGCCAAATCCTCATTGGATAAAGCTTCGATTTTTTGTATTTCATGCGATGTACGAAAACCATCGAAAAAATGAACAAACGGTATACGACTTTCAATCGCGGCTAAATGGGCTACGGCTGCCAAATCCATCACTTCTTGCACCGATCCGGTAGCAAAAAGGGCAAAACCGGTGGGCCTTACCGCCATCACATCCTGGTGATCGCCCAAAATAGACAATGCTTGTGCAGCAATAGCGCGCGCCGAAACGTGAAATACTCCCGGCAGCAATTCCGCCGCTATTTTATACATGTTGGGAATCATCAACAACAACCCTTGCGATGCAGTAAAAGTGGTTGTCAGAGCGCCCGACTGCAACGATCCGTGAACGGCTCCTGCCGCACCTGCTTCGGATTGCATTTCCTGTACCAGAACAGGCTGTCCGAAAATATTCTTTCGTCCTGTAGCAGCCCACTCATCCACATACTCAGCCATCGTCGATGACGGTGTGATAGGGTAAATCGCTGCCACTTCGCTAAACATATATGCAATATGTGCAGCAGCTTGATTCCCATCACAAGTCAAATAGTTTTTTTCTTTTGCCATAATAGGATAAACGTATTTTAAATGTTAATTTTGATGTTTCACTTTTTAATTAAAGGGATCGACTATCAAAAAGCTGTACGAAAGTATTACAAAAATACGAAAATACAAACTAATTTTTCAATTTTATCTTTCAAATCGATTTTTTCATGGTTTTCAACATGCTGATAAAGAAAAAATTGCATATTCCTCCAACAACAAGCAAACAAACATCTCGATTGTTAAATTATAATAAATAATAATCGATTTATTTTTGATTGCGTTATAACATACAAACATACAAGTACAAGTATGCGCACTTTTAATACAATATACATATATCTATAATACATAGAAATAAAATATAGACAACCAAAGAAATGAAACTAATAATCATCGCAAACAGGCTACCTGTAAAAATCGAAAAGAAGAACAATAAACTCAGGATAACCAAAAGCGAAGGCGGACTGTCGACCGGAATGGGATCGCTGGAATTAAACGTAGAAAAACATTGGATCGGATGGCCGGGAATATATACGGATAGCGAAGAAGAAAAAGCAAAAATCACCAAAAGATTGAAAAAATTCAACTATCATCCCGTTTTTCTGTCGGCCGAACAAATCGAAAATTATTATGAAGGATATAGCAATAGCATCATTTGGCCGTTATGCCACTATTTCTTCTCGTTTGTTCAATACAAAACCGAATTCTGGGAGACTTACCAAGAAGTAAACACGCAATTTTGTGAAGCGGCTGTTCCTTTTATCGAAGATGACGACCTTGTCTGGGTACACGATTATCATTTGATGTTACTCCCAAAAATGATTCGAAACATCCACCCGACAGTCAATATTGGTTACTTTCACCATATCCCCTTCCCTCCGTACGAACTTTTCCGCGTGCTCCCCGAAAGAGAAGAGTTGCTCAACGGTTTGCTGGGTGCCGACCTCATCGGATTTCATGTCCACGACTACATGCGCCATTTCCTCAGCGCAATTTACCGGGTGCTCGATCTCAACTGCCAGCTTGACGAAATTTACCTCGAAGACCGAATTGTTCATGTAGATGCCTTTCCTATGGGAATCAACTACGAGCAATATCACAACGCTTCCTCCCTCCCGGCCGTACAGAAAATAGTGAATAAACTAAAACATAAACTTGGCAGGCAATCCATTATACTTTCCGTTGACCGATTGGATTACAGCAAAGGTATTCTGCATCGTTTAAAGGGATTTGCCTTATTCCTGAAAAATCATCCCGAATATCACGAAAAAGTATCGCTTATGATGATTGTTGTACCTTCTCGCAGCGAGGTACATAAGTATGCCGATCTGAAAACCGAAATCGACCAATTGATTGGAAAGATCAACGGCCTTTATTCCAAACCGGGTTGGACTCCCGTCCACTATTTTTACCGAAGTTTTGCATTCAACGAACTCATAGCAATGTACAACCTTGCCAACATTGCCCTCGTAACGCCCTTGCGCGATGGCATGAATCTGGTTGCAAAAGAATATCTGGCTGCTAAAAGCGAAGAAAATCCGGGCGTACTTATTCTCAGTGAAATGGCAGGTTCCGCAGCCGAACTCACGGAAGCCATCATTATTAATCCAAACAACATCAAAGACATTGAGACAGCCATATTACAAGCACTTTCCATGAGCGAAGAAGAAAAAAAAGAACGGTTGCTAAAAATGCAAAAACACATTTCAAGACAAACCGTAAAAAAATGGGCAAACGATTTCATCGATGAAATGCAATTGATTCAACGCCAAAACCGCGAAATATCGACCAAAATAATCGAACAAGAGCAATTCGACCAAATCAAACAAAAGTACGACAATGCTTCCTCGCGCCTACTCTTGCTTGATTACGACGGCACATTGGTTCCTTTTACGAAAAATCCCAAAGACGCCGTTCCTTCCCAACAACTGATCGATTTGCTAAACCGAATAAAAGAAGATAAAAGAAATACGGTTGTCATCAATAGCGGACGAAATTATAAAATTCTCGACAAATGGTTCAATCATATCGATATCGATCTCACAGCGGAACATGGGGCTTTCTATAGAGAAAACGGTGTATGGCACGCAAATTATAAAAAGATAGAAAAATGGGACGATGAAATCATGCACATCCTCCATCATGCCATAGAAAAAACCCCACGTTCTTCACTCGAAATCAAAAACACATCATTGGTGTGGCACTATCGCCAAGTGGACGCTTGGTTGGCAGAGCTGCGTCAAAAACAACTCATGAATGCATTGATCGAGCCTTGTTCAAGATTGAATTTGCAAATCGTACCCGGCAACAAAATCCTGGAAATAAAACCGGCTACATTCAATAAGGGAACAGAAGTAAAACGCCGTCTTGCCCAAAAAAATTACGATTTCATCATGGCCATTGGCGATGATACTACCGACGAAGACATGTTTCGTGCACTTCCTTCGGATGGCATCAGCATTAAAGTGGGCAGCTTTTCGCCTACTGCCAAATATAGAATACCTTTGCAATCGAAAGTCATTCCTTTTTTGAAAAAACTCATCTCATAAAACCCTATCTGCAAAAACAAGATAAACATGAATTGGCTAAACCAAATTTTCGAACATTATCCCAACCTCCGCTATGCCTTTTTGCTATTGGCGTTCGCAGTTATTTTCGTCATTCTTTTTTTAATCTATAATTTTATCTCGAAAAAACTCCAACGACGAGCAGAAAAAACCCAAAGCCCAATCGACGATTTTATTATCAAACTATTTAAATTACCCGCGATATGGCTTATTTTTTCCTTATTGCTCAATATTTTCAGCACCTACCTGAAAGAAGACGCGGGGTTTTTTATAACCCTGCAAAAAATTAGTCAAATATTGCTTATACTTTCCATTGGTTGGTTTTTGATACAATTGGTAAGGGCAGGATTTCGCTATTTTCAAAACAAACTCAATTTACAAGACCCCGACAACCTGGAAGCACGCAAACGACTCACTCAGCTTAATATGATTGAAAAAATTACCCTGATTATCATCGCGGTAATTTTCGTAGCCATAGCCTTAATGTCGATTGAATCGCTACATAGCATAGGTGTAAGTATACTAACCTCGGCGGGCGTCATTGGAATCGTTGTTGGACTTGCAGCTCAACGTAGTGTGGGACAGGTACTCTCCGGTGTACAAATCGCCTTTACCCAACCTATACGGATAGACGACGTTGTAATAGTCGAAGGTGAATGGGGGCGTATTGAAGAAATCAACATCACCTATGCAGTGGTGCGAATTTGGGATGAAAGACGTCTGGTTGTTCCGATCGATTATTTCCTGCAAAACCCCGTTCAAAACTGGACACGGCGCAGCTCCGAAATCATGGGAACCGTTTTTTTATATGTGTCCTATGATTTACCCATTGATCCTCTTCGCAAAAAATTGAAATCCATAGTCGAAGGAAATCCAAATTGGGATGGTCGGGTACAAAATATTCAGGTAACGGACAGTAAAGAATGGTATAAAGAAGTGCGCATACTCGTAAGTAGTGCAGATT